>OLWB01000032.1_pt1 | contig 125601 bp, 120 predicted proteins | sample 1673331 | NCBI WGS metagenome assembly OLWB01 (sample SAMEA3178943, study PRJEB25190) | human gut metagenome | biome: human gut; feature: human-associated habitat; material: faeces | place: Austria | collected 2013
TTTCTTCAGTAATTGCACTTGTTGGGCAACCTTCCATTGCAGAAATTGCATTTTCCTTTACTTCTTCATCTTTTTCTTCAGTAATTGCACTTGTTGGGCAACCTTCCATTGCAGAAATTGCATTTTCTTTTACTTCTTCATCTTTTACTTCAACATCTTTAGTGGTAGCATACCCATCATCAGTTATTTCAAATACATCTTCACATATAGCTTGACATGCACCGCAACCGATGCAAGCGTCCTTATCTACTTTAAATTTCATATTATTTCCTCCCTTGTAAGATAATTATATAACAAGTTTTAAAAAAATCAATAACACTTTAAAAAAAAGTTAAAGTATGATATTATTATTTATAGATGGTAGGAGGTGTTTTATGCAATCTAGAATGGATAAATATCAAACAAAAGATAATAAAAAATTTGAACGTTCAAGAAAAAACACCAAGTTGTATGAAGAAGTATATGATGATATGTATAGGGATACAACTTATACTAACATGGAAGTTATTGATTCTGCTAAAGAAATAAACCTAAATAAATTAAAAAATATGCTTGATGATAAGTATGATACAAGACAGTATAGGACCTTAAAAAACTATTCCATAGAAGATATAGATACGGACTTTGATAAACCAAGCATTGTGCAGCCAAGGCAAAAAGTTCATGATATTAACGAAATACTAAGTGAAGCTAAAAATAAGCGTGCTTTTATAGAAGAGGCAAGAGAAAAACAAAAGTACATGGAATTTACTAAGGGAAGAAATAGTAAATATGATAAACGTTATGACGAAATGGAAAATGAAGAAAAAGAACTAGAAGAATTAATTAATACTATGGCAATGCCTAAAATAAATAATGAAACAAAAGATGCTCTTGATATGTTTTCAGAGCTTAAAGGTTCTGATGATACCATTGTAACTAATCCTATTGAATCATCATTTGAGGTTACTAAAACAAAAGAAGTAAACTCTTTAGAAGAAAATAAAGAAGAAACTAGCACAGATGATTTAAGAGGAGATTTAAATAAAACTTTAGTTAAAGCTGATAGAAACTTTTATACCGATTCAAATATGTTTACTAAAAATGATTTTGAAGACTTTAGTACTTTAACTAAAGAACTTAAAAGATCTAATAAAACTAAAAAAATAGTTATAACTTTAATAATATTAATAATTCTTGGAGTATTAGCATACTTTGGTGTAACTAAGTTTTTAATTAAATAAACAAAGATATTTTATCTTTGTTTTTTTCATATATTATTATGTGATATTATGGGTAAAATAAAAATGTTATTTAAAAATGTTTATGTCTTAATTTTTATGTTTGTTTTTGCTTCAACTATTATTTTTTTAATTATTTTAAATAAAAAAGCGATGCCCGCTATTATGAATTATGCAAGTGTGCAAACTAAAAGAGTTGGAATAGAAGTATTAAGAAGTACTGGAACAAAGGAGGTTAATAAACTTTTAAATGATTCTAATTTGTTTATTACAAATAAAAATGAATCAGGTGAAATAGAGACCATTGACTTTAATACTGGTGTTATAAATGAGGCTTTAATTATAGTTAGTAAAAATGTAAGAAAAAGATTAAAGGAAGTAGAAGAAGGAAAAAATTTGCCTGATGAGTTATATTATGATGTTATGGATAAAAGTATGCGAAAGGGAATTATTTATGAAATTCCATCTGGAGTTGTTTTTAACAATGCGTTTTTATCAAACGTTGGGCCTAAAGTACCAGTTAAAATAAAATATTCTGGAAATGTAGGATTAGATGTTAAGACGAGAGTAGAAAAATATGGTATAAATAGCGCGTTAGTTGAAGTTTATATTTATGTTGAAGTAACGCAGCGAACAATTCTTCCTTTTCAGTCTAAAGATATTAAGCTTACATCTGAAATACCAGTTGTCATGAAAGTAATAAAAGGAAATGCACCATATTATTTATCTGGTACAAATGGATCATATAATTTGCCAATAAATTAAAAATTGTGTTATACTTCTTATAGTGCGGAGGCAGCGATATGGAAAAAGTAAATGTAGAAGGTAATACATATGAAATAATTAAAGATTATAAAAATGGTTATAATAAAGAAGAGCTTGAAAAGAAATATACCGACTATTTTGAAAATTATGATTATATAGTCGGTGATTGGGCTTATGGCAAATTGAGACTAAAAGGATTTTATGAAAACTCTAATAAAAAATGTAATGAGATTAACAATATTGATAATTTAGATGAATATTTAGACAAAAATTGTGCTTTTGGGTGTGCATATTTTGTTGCAAAACGAAAATAAGTATGTTAAAATAAAGTATATAGAATAAAAGAGGTGTTTGTATGGTAACTACAAGTAGCATTGGAAGCGGAAAGAAAGTTAATGTTGGTCAAAGTTTTGCAAGTGGAATGTCAGCTCTTCAAACTGTTCAAAAAGAAAAGTTTGTTATAGTTGATGAATCCGGCGAAAAAAAAGATGCAGAGCGCCTATCATTGTTTAAGTTAAAGGATACTGATAAAACTTACATTGTATATACTTTTAACGAAACAGATGAAAATGATATGATCAAATTATATGTTGCTATATTAAATGAAAAAGATGGTGTATACTCACTAGAAAACATAACTGATAGTGATGAGTGGACAAGTGTTAAAGACGCAATGAGAAAGATTGCAAAAGATGGACAACAAGTATTAAATGACAAGGAAGATTAGGTAAGCAGGAGGTTTTTGTTATGGCAAAAAAAGAAGATATTAAAAATGGAAACGATATAACATTAGACGATGGTAATATAACTGTACTTCAGGGAACTGAATTTTCTAAAGAAAAGGAAGTAGAAAAAGCAGAAGTTGCTGTAAAAACACCAATTTCTGAAGAAATTACTCCAGATGTGAAGGTTGATAATAACGAAGAATCTCAACCAACTATAGATGTTACTAAATCAGAAGAACCTCAAAATAAAGTATCCGATGTTCCTAAAATAGATCTTGGCGGTATAGATTTAGATGCTTTGTCTAGTTCACTAGAAACACCGGTTCCAGGAGCTCATTCGATTAATAATGATATACCAACACCGATTTCAACTAATCAAGACTTTAATGCACCAATATTCAATGAATCTTCAACTTTTGGTGTGTCACAGCAGCCTTCCTATGTTAATGAAGGTGATCATAGTTCTGAGTTTGCGCATCAACCATCAGTTAATGTTACAGATGATATAGAAGGAGATAGCATTTTTAAAACTACGCAAGAAGTAGATAAGGCTATGGATTCAATTATGGATGATATAAAAAAGTCTTATAGTGACAAGATGGCAGAACCAACTAAAACTTTAGTTGACTTTGTTAACAAATTCGTAAAATGGGGAAATGAAGTTACTGCAAATGGATTAAACAGAAGATTATTTGATGAATATGATGAATTAATCGCCATGTTAAATAAGAAAAAATCAACAGATAATAATTTAAATGGTATAGATACTACCCTTGGCAATCAAAATACTACTAGTAAGGATTCTACAAATGAGTATGGAGATTTAAATGGAATAAATTTTAATCAAAATAGTTATTCGCAGGCTCCAGATAGTTCAACAAATTTTAGTATGTAATTACAAAATAAACGCAAAATAAAGATATACAGGTAAAAGTATATCTTTTTTTAGTTTAATTTCATTTAAAAAATTTACAAAAATTACCAAGATAAAAATTGTATGAAATTCCAAAATTTTCACATTCTATTAGTGTACAGGAGGTGAAAACACATGAAATCAAGTAACAGTAAATTAGTTGCTCCACAAGCTAAACAAGCTATAGAACAAATGAAATACGAAATCGCTAATGAACTTGGTGTTACATTAGGTGCTGATACAACTTCTAAAGCTAATGGTTCAGTTGGTGGTGAAATCACAAAACGTTTAGTAAAAATGGGTGAATCTCAATTAGGTGGTTCTTATAACGTTCAAAAGTAATTAAATTCATATATAAATAGATAAGGCAAGCGTAAGTTTCGCTGCCTTTTTTGTTTTAAAAAAACACTTTTTGTTGTATAATTATTAACAGGAGTGTGATTGATTTGAAAATATTATCTGTAAATGCTGGTTCTTCATCACTTAAGTTCCAGTTATATGAAATGCCAGAAGAAAAAGTACTAATTTCTGGTCTTATGGAAAGAATAGGTGTAGGAAACAGTTTTTACACAATAAAAGTAAATGGTGAAAAAATAAAAAAAGAAGTAGAACTAAATAACCACGAAGAAGCATTTGAAACTTTAGTAAAAGAGTTAGAGGAAAATAACGTGGTTGAGTCTTTAGATGAAATAGAAGGAATTGGACACCGCGTCGTTCAAGGTGGAGATTATTTTGATAAAACAGTAGTAATTGATGATGAAGTTTTAGCAAAAATAGATGAATTATCATCTCTTGCACCACTTCATAATCCAGCTGCTGTAACTGGTATTAAAGCTGCTAAAGACGTATTTCCAAATGCTGTTCAAACTGCTGTATTTGATACTGCATTTCATCAAACTATGCCAAAGGAAAACTTTTTATATGCTCTTCCAATTAGTTGGTATACTGATTTAAAAGTAAGAAGATATGGAGCTCATGGTACATCTCATAAGTTTGTATCACAAAGAATGAATGAGATACTAAAAAGAGATGATACTAAAATAATTACTTGTCATATAGGTAATGGTGCATCTGTTAGTGCTGTTTTAAATGGTAAATGCGTTAATACAAGTATGGGTCTTACACCAAATGCTGGTTTAATAATGGGAACAAGATGTGGTGATATAGACGCAAGTATTATTCCATACGTAATGGAAAAAACAAATATGAGTCCTAAAGAAATTGACAATGCAATAAATAAAGAAAGTGGTCTTTTAGCATTAAGTAGAAAATCAAGTGATTCAAGAGACATTGAAGATGGTATAGCTTCTGGTGATGAAAACTGCATTCTAGCTCAAAAAATGTACGTTAGAAGAATAGTTGACTATATTGCAAAATATTATGTAGAAATGAAAGGATGCGACGCTATTGTATTTACTGCAGGTATTGGAGAAAATGCTATTGATACAAGACGTGATATACTAAATGAACTTGATGTTTTAGGAATTTATCTAGATGAAGAAGCTAATAAATCTAGAGGAAAAGAATGCATGATATCTACTAAAGATTCAAAAATAGAATGCTGGGTAATTCCAACTGATGAAGAATTAATGATTGCAAGAGATACAATGAACTTAATATAATAGGAATATTAAATGGAAGAAAAGATACTAGAATTAATAAAAAAATATAAAAAAATAATTATAGCAAGACACATTGGAGGAGATCCTGATGCGTTAGGTTCTACCTTTGCTTTAAAAGAAATTATTTTAGAGAATTTTAAGGATAAAGAAGTTCATGTTGTAGGTGCCTCAATTTCAAGATTTAAATTCTTTGGAACACATGAAAAAATGACTGATGAAATGTATCAAGATGCACTTTTAATAGCACTTGATATACCAGATATTAAAAGAATAGATGGAGCGGATTTTTATAGATTTAAAGATGTTGTTAAGATAGATCATCATCCTGAGATTGATAAATTTTCTCCATATGAAATTATAGATATAGATGCATCAAGTGCTAGTGAATTAGTCGCTAAATGGTGTTATAAATGTAATTTAAAAATGCCAAAGCATGCCGCAGAAAACATATTTATGGGAATAGTTGCAGACACTAATAGATTCCTATTTGGAGCAAATAAGGCTGAAACTTATAAGGTAGTATTAGAGTTAGTAGAAAAAGAAAAAATTAAACCTAACGAGTTATATGAAATATTATATAAAAGGTCAATTTCAGAAGTTAGATTAGAAGGTTTTGTTTCACTTAATATGAAAGTTACTAAAAACGGATTAGGTTATGTAAAAATAACAAATGATGACCTAAAAAAATATGGCGTTGATTCTGCAAGTGTTGGAAGCATAATGAATAATTATAATTTTATACACGGATTAATATGTTGGGTTGTTTTTAGTGAAGATGTTAAAAATAACGTAATTAGAACATCAGCTAGAAGTCGTGGCGTTAAAATTAATAAATTATTTGAACAGTATAATGGTGGTGGCCATGTATATGCTTGTGGGGCTAAACTACAAAGTTTTAGTGAAGCAGATGAGATAATAGATAAATTAGATGATTTATGCAAAGAATATAAAGAAGGCAATTAAATTTAGCCTTTTTTTGTTTTTAAAAATATGTTATTATCTTAATAGCATTAAGGAGTTTTAAAATGAAGAAGTTATTAGAAATTACAGCAATAAAAATGATTCCACCAAAACCTTATGGTATGTTTCATATAACGTTTTTTGTATTAAGTATAGTATTATCTTGCATATTAGCAAATAAGTTAAAAGATGTAAGTGATAGAAAAAATAAAAAAATATTGTTTTTTACTGGTCTTTTTTTACTTGTAATAGAAGTTTATAAAGAATTATTTTATTACTTTGTAGTTAATAATGGTAGTTATGACTTTAGCATTTTTCCATTTCAGCTATGTGACGTTCCTATGTATATATGCTTAATAATTCCATTTATAAAAAATAAAAAGATAGAAGAGGGAATGTATAATTTTATGGCATCTTATAATTTACTTGGTGCATTTATTACCTTTTTTGAACCATCATCACTTTTAAGACCTTATTTTATGATGACATTACATGGTTTTTTATGGCATGCCATTTTAGTATTTTTAGGAATTTATATAGCATTATCAGGTAGGTGTTTAAAAAACAAAAAAGATTTTATAACATCAACTAAAGTTTATGCAGTTTTATGTTCAATTGCACTTATTCTTAATATATCTTTAAAGAATGTAAGTAAAGGAGTTTTAAACGCATTTTATTTAGGACCTAATATAAGCCCAATAATTGTATTTCAGGATATATCAGAAAGGTTTGGCTGGTTTACAAATCTTTTGGTATTTGTATGTGCTATGACGCTTGGTGCATACTTAGTTTATATGTTTTTCTATAATCTAGAAAATATAAAATCATTTGCAAAAGATAAAATCTTAAGGAGAGTTTAATGGAAGTTAATGGAAAAAAATTAGATATAGATAGTCTTACTAAAGATGTATATAATGATAAGAGTATGATAAAAATGAGAGGCAATGGTATTTATTTAAGTGATAATCAAATTGAAGTATTAAAAAGGTATGATATAGATTATAAAAAGTATATATCATTAAATAGTTTAATATTTGAAATAGAAGAAATATTAAATGAAGAAGTAGATGCTAGTGATTTAGAAGAAGTATCATCAAGACTTTCAGAATTAAATTACTATAATAATACTAACAAATAGAAAAGACGTGATTAAATGAAAAAAATTAAATTAAAAGATATAAATGGACGTAATGTAAAAATAAAAATAGTAGATGACGAAAAAAAAGCTAATTTTATAACTCATAGTGGAACTTTTCATGCTGATGAAATAATGGCAAGTGTTATTTTATTAAATAAGTTTGGAGATATGAACATATATAGAACAAATAAAGTTACAAATGAAAAAGCTTTCGTTTATGATGTTGGTTTTGGAAAGTTTGATCATCATGCAATTGATTTTGATTTAGTAAGAAATAGTGGAATAAAATATGCTTCAGCAGGTTTAGTGTGGAAGACATTTGGAATGGATATAATAAATGATTTTGATATAAAAGATAAAGCTGCTTTCTTTGAATCTATTGATAAAAACTTAATTATGGATATTGATAGGGATGATAACGGACAAGCACTACAAAATGAACCAGAGGTAAAAGCACAAACCATTCCTAGTTTAATAGGAAGCTTTAATCCGGCTTGGGATGAAGATACTAAAGATGAAGAACGTTTCTTAGAAGCATTATCGTTTCTAAATACAATTTTTAATAATATAATAAGAAAAATGCTTGCAAAAGAAGAAGCTAGAAGTATAGTTGAAGAAAAAATAAATGAAAGTTTAAATGGCATTTTAATACTTGATAAGTACATGCCTTGGAAAGATATTGTTTTAACATCTAGCAATATCAAGGCAAAAGATATATTATATGCTGTTTTTCCTTCCAAAAGAGGAGGATATAATGTTGTTGCAACTCCAGTTTCTAATGGAAGCTTTGATGTTAAAAAGCCATTTCCATTAAAGTGGGCAGGTAAAGAAAATGAAGAATTACAAAAAATAAGTGGAGTTAAAACTATTACGTTTTGCCATAAAAACTTATTTATATGTGCTTGTAAGACTTATGAAGATGCAATTAAGGTAGCCCAAATAAGTGTAAGTAGTAAATAATTTGCATTTTATATGTAACTTTGCTATAATAACGTACGCAATTTGGAGTTTTTGCTCTAATTTGATATAATTAAATTACGTAGGTGATAAAAAATGAAAATAAATGATGTAGAAGAGCCCATTATAGCGGTTAGAAGAAGTCAGTATCCTACTGATAATAAACCAGAGTTTTTACTTTTAGGTAGAAGTAACGTAGGTAAATCAAGCTTTACTAACTCAATAATGGAAAGAAGAAATTTGGCTAGAATATCTAGTAAACCAGGTAAAACACAAACAATTAATTTTTATAAAGTAAATGATGATTTTTACTTAGTTGATGTACCAGGATATGGTTATACATCGTCTGGTAAACAAGATCAAAAGAAATTTGGAATGATGATAGAAGAATACTTATCAGAAAGACCAAACTTAAACCAAGTATTTATGCTAATAGACTTTAGACATAAACCAACTGAAGATGACCTTTTAATGTATAATTTCTTAAAGTTTCATGGAGTTAAAGTAACTTTAATTGCAACTAAGGTTGATAAAATTGGTTCAACTCAAAGAGAAAAATACAAAAAGCAAATAACTGATAACATAGATTTAGCAATTGGGGATGAATTAGTATTATTTTCAGCTAAAACTAAGTTAGGTAAAAAGGAAATTCAAGGTATAATAGCAAAAGAAGTTTATGGAGAGGATACTTTATAAACTTCTTTTTTTGTGTTATAATCTATGAAAGAAAAAAGAGGTGATATATATGAAATTACCAACTATTGCACTTGTTGGAAGACCAAACGTGGGTAAATCTACTATATTTAACAGACTAGTAGGAAAAAAACAAGCAATAATAGAAGATACTCCAGGTGTAACAAGAGATAGAATTTATGGAACTGGATCTTATTATGATTATAAGTTTAATGTAATAGATACAGGTGGTATTGATATTGGGGAAGATGCTTTTAACAAGGAAATTAAAATGCAGGCTGAAATAGCAATAGAAGAAGCAGACGTAGTTATTTTTATAGTAGATGGAAAAGAAGGAATTACCACTAATGATTTAGTTGTAAGGGATATATTAAGACGTAGTAATAAAAAAGTTGTTGTTGCAATTAATAAAGTTGATAATAAAAAGACAATGGAAAACATATATGATTTTTATGAATTAGGTTTTGATTATTATATACCAGTATCAGGTTCACACAACATTGGTATGGACGATTTAATGGATGAAGCAACTAGTGGATTTAAGAAATCTTACGATGAAGAATATTCATCTGACGTTGTTAAGTTTTGTGTTATAGGAAGACCAAACGTAGGTAAATCATCACTTGTTAATGCCATATTAAATGAAGAAAGAGTAATAGTAAGTGATGTTGCAGGTACAACGCGTGATACTGTTGATACAGAGTTTAATTATGAAAAAAGACCTTTTGTTGTAATTGATACAGCTGGTATGAGAAAAAAAGGTAAAGTATATGAATCAATTGAAAAGTATAGTCTGTTAAGAAGTATGAAGGCAATTGATAGATCTGATGTTTGCCTAGTTGTAATAAATGCAGAAGAAGGAATTATAGAGCATGATAAACATATTGCAAGTTATGCACTAGAAGCTGGAAAAGCTCTTATTTTAGTAGTTAATAAATGGGATACCATTGATGATAAAGACATAGGAATAAAAGAGTTTACTAAAAAGGTAAGAGCAGAATTTCAATTTTTAAGTTATGTTCCAATCGTATTTTTATCTGCTAAAACAAAGAAAAGAATGCATACGCTTATGCCTTGTGTCATAAAGGCCTTTGATAATTCTCATAGAGAAATTAAGACTAGTCTTTTAAATGATGTTATAACGGATGCTGTATCAGTTCAGGCTCCACCTTCATATAAAGGTAAAAGACTTAAAATATACTTTACATCACAAACTGGTATTACACCTCCTAAGTTTACTTTCCATGTAAATAATAAGGGATTAGTGCATTTTTCATACGAAAGATATTTGGAAAACAAGATAAGAGAAAATTTTGATTTTGAGGGAACTCCAATAATATTTCAATTTAAAAATAGAAACGAATAACAAAATAAAAACAGGTATTTTTGTAAAAAAATATTTGTTTTTTTATTTGCTACTATATTTCTACAAATTTCTTGAAAATAATTCATATAATAGATGGCTAAACAAAAGAAAGGACTATGTTATGAATTATTACGAGAAAATAAAAAATGAATTAATAAATAATGAAGTATATAAAAAGGTAAAGGATTATTCGAAAAATAGAAGTGATTTAAATACGTATTATAAAGTTGGTAAATTATTAAATGATGCTGGAAAAAGTTATGGAGAAGGAATTATAAAGAAGTATTCTGATAGATTAACTAAAGAGTTGGGTAAGGGATATGGATTATCAAATTTAAAAAATATGAGAAGATTTTACAATATTGCAAAAAGCCAGACAGTGTCTGACCTTTTGAGCTGGAGTCATTATGAACTAGTCAAGAAAAAGTAGACACGTTAAATAGGGCACATTAAAAATTATTATCCTGTTTATATTGAACTGGAGTTTTATAATTTAATGCATATGATGGTCTTTCATTATTGTAATAATAAATGTACTCCTTAATTAATTTTGGTATATCTTTACAATTTTTAATATCAAAATCAATAAATAATTCTTCTTTAATCCAACCATTTAATGATTCATTTACAGGATTATCTGTAGGTGTTCCAGCTCGACTCATAGAACGTTTTATGTTATAATCTTTTAAGAGTTCATTGTAACTCTGTGATGAATAGACTGAACCTTGATCTGTGTGTAATATAATCAATTTTTCAGTTTGTTCTTTTTTTATTTTATTTAAAATTTGTTCTAGTCCATCGTAGTATGAATGAAAATCTCCTTTTTTAAATGACAATCCATAACCAATTATTTCTTTATTCCAAGCATCAAAATACATAGTTAATTCATAATATTTTCCGTTAACCCAAAAAGTAGTCATATCTGAAACAACAACTTCATAAGGACCATTTATTTGTTTCCATCCATTCCAAATTAAATTATTATATTTATATTGTTGCTCTCCTGGTTTTTTCCATCTATAATGTTTGCCACAAGATCGTATATTCTCATATTTACAACATAAATGAACATGGTTATCAGACCAAACAATTCCATAATTTAATCTCGCATAAGCATTTATCCATCTATAACCATGTGATGGATATTTATTATGTATTTTTTTTATTAATTCTATATCTGAATTTCTTGAAATCATTTTTTCACTCGGATAATTGTTTCTTTTTTTCCACTTATAATATCCAGATTTGCTAACTTTCATAATAGTACATAATTCAGAAATAGAATAATTGGTTTTATATTTATCAATTATTTCATATTCACATCGAATATAGTAACGTATTCCTTTTGATCCCCACCTCCTTTCACCTGATAACCTTTTTTTAATCTTTCAATTTCAATATCCTTTTTCAAAATGATTTGTTTTAGTTTCTCTTCTTCTGTTTTAGGTTTGTAGTATTTTCCTCTTTTACTACCAGGAACAGGACCACATTTTCTCTTTAATCCTTTTGTTCCTTCTTTTTCATACTTATGCACCCATTTGTAAATAACTCTTCTATTTAAATTATATTTAGAAGAAATTTTTAACATTGTTGATTCTCCACTTAAATATTCTTTTACTATTTTTTCTTTTTCTTCTATAGTTCTAAAAACTCTCTTATTTTCCATTATTCCTCCTTATAAAATAATAACAAAAAAAGTAGAATGTGTCTTAATTACTTGTCTACTTTTAGTATATCACTTCATTATGTTGAACTTTTAAAAATAGATGATATAAATAAAATTAATTATTATATAAGAATAACAGAAGAACAAAACCTATCAGTAAGAAAGTTAAGGGATCGTATAAAGTCTAGTGAGTATGAAAGACTAGATGATAATACAAAAGAAAAACTAATTAATAAAGAAGAGATTAATGCTGGTGATTTAATAAAGGACCCAATACTTATAAGAAATAAGTTTGATACAAGTAAGATATCAGAAAAGATGCTTTTAGAAACTATTATGGATAATTTAGAAGAATTTTTAAGTGAGTTTGGTGATGGATATAGTTTTATAAAAAGTGAGTATCCAATAAAGATAGGTGATAGATATAACTACATAGATATGCTTTTATATAACATTTACGATAATTGTTATGCAGTAATAGAACTTAAAATAAACGAAATAAAAAAAGAGCATATAGGCCAGATAGAAACGTATATGAACTTTATTGATAAAAATTTAAGAACAATTAATCAAAGTCCTACCATTGGTATTATCGTGTGTAAAAAGAAAAATGGTTATCTATTTAAATATGTAACTAATGAAAATATTTATGAAAGAGAATATGAATTAGTATAAATTTAATTAACACTTAAAAAAATTAAGCATATATTATTCTAGGAGTGATAATGTATGGGAATAACCGACAGTTTTTTAAACAAGGTGGAAAAAAAGACCAACGTAAGTAAACAAACAATTTTAGATTTAGCTGCTAGATTAAAAGGTGGTAATTTAAAAGATGAGTCTACAATTAGAGGAGTAATAGATGAACTTGCTAAATTAACTGGTAAAAACGTTAGTAAAGAACAATCAGATAAAATTGTTAAAGCGGTAGTTGGAGATCAAATACCTAATAATTTAGAAAGTATGATAGATTAAGAAGATTTATTTCTTCTTTTTTTCATATTTACATATATCTTACATAATATTTAATGAGATTGAAAAGAAAGTAGGGATTATATGGAAAAATACGATATCATAAAAGATATATCAAAAAGAACAGGTGGCGACATATATCTAGGTGTAGTAGGAGCGGTTAGAACGGGTAAGTCTACTTTTATAAAAAAATGTATAGAAAACTTAGTTGTTCCAAATATTAAAGATGAATACGAAAGAAAAAGGTGTTTAGATGAAATACCTCAAACAGCGCAAGGAAAAACAATCATGACGATAGAACCTAAGTTTGTTCCTTCTAATGCCGCAACTATTCAAATAGATGATTTTACCGCAAACATAAGGTTAATTGACTGTGTTGGATATGTTATTGATGCCGCTAAAGGATACGAAGATGATAATGGACCTCGTATGGTTAGAACTCCTTGGTATGATGAAGAAATACCTTTTGTTGAAGCAGCAGAAATAGGCACTGAAAAGGTTATTAGAGACCATTCTACAATTGGTATAGTAGTTACAACTGATGGTAGTTTTGGTGAAATAAAAAGAGAAGATTATGTACCTGCTGAAAAACAGGTTATAGATGAACTAAAAGAAATAGGAAAACCTTTCATAGTAGTTTTAAACTCTGCTCATCCAACACACCCTGATACTGAAAAGTTAGCAGAAAGTTTAAGAGATGAATATAAAGTTCCTGTTTTACCAGTTAGTGTTGAGGCTATGGGAGAAAAGGAAATATATAACATATTAAAAGAAGCTTTATTTGAATTTCCTGTATTAGGTGTAAATGTTAATATACCAGATTGGATAGCTTGTTTATCTTATAAACATCCAGTTAAAAAAGAATATATTGAAAGAATTAAAGAAAGTGTAACTGAAGTTGATAAGGTAAGAGATGTTGATACAATAATAGAACACTTTAATGGATGTGATGTAATTAGTAAGTCTTATTTATCTTCGGTTAATACTGCAGAAGGTGAAATAACGATAAGTCTTGAGGCACCGGACGGATTATATAACGAGGTTTTAAACGAAATAATTGGAACTGAAATAGATTCTAAGGCTAAATTAATTAGTTTGTTTACAGAACTTAATGAAACAAGAGAGGAATTCTCACAAGTAAAAGAAGCTATTAAAATGGTTAAACAAACTGGTTATGGAACATCATTTCCAACGATTAAAGACATGAAACTTGCGACACCAGAAATAATAAAACAGGGAACTAGATACGGTGTTAAATTAAAGGCAGTAGCGCCATCTATTCATATGATAAGGGTTGATGTAGAATCAACGTTTGAACCTATAATAGGATCTGAAACTCAAAGTAAGGAATTAATCGATAACTTAATGAAAGATTATGAAGCAGATCCTGATAGCGTATGGAAAAGTGAAATGTTTGGTAGAAGCTTAGATAATATAGTTCAAGAAGGTATAAGAGGTAAGTTATCACTTATGCCAGATAACATAAGACATAAGCTTCAAACGACATTAACCAAGGTAGTTAATAAGGGCTCTAATAATATGATAGCTATAGTAATATAGTTATCATTTTTTTATAATGAAAATAATTAATGCAATTATTAAAAAATGTAGTTTTATTGCCTTAAATATTAATAAATGATATTATATATTTGGAAATTCATTTGATTATTTAATGATTTTCTTGGAGGGGAGATTTGGATGAAAGAAAAGGAATTACTAGATATAATAAAAAACTTTGATATAAGAGGGGATATAAAAGAATTAAATTCAATTAATAATGGAATAATAAATACCACTTATGTAGTTAAAACAGATGACAAAGGTAATATAAATAAATATCTGCTTCAAAAAATAAATACCAGTATATTTACCGAACCATTTAAGTTAATGAAAAACATAGAAAATGTAACAAAATATATAAGTTTAAACGATTCAGAAAGCAAGGATACTATTAACGTAATTAAAGCAAAAAATGGTTTGCCACTATATGTTACTTCTGATCCATTTTCACATAAAGAATATTATAGAGTTTATAATTATATAGATAATACTATCTCGTATAATAAATCTGAAAAAACGGAAATAGTTTATAATACTGGAAAAGCTTTTGGACATTTTTGTAAAGTACTAAGAGATTTCCCTATAAATGATTTGGAAGAAATAATTAAAGATTTTCATAATACTAAAAAAAGATATGATAAGTTAATAGAAACCTATAAATTAAATCCTGTTAATAGAAATAATAGGGCTTTTAAACAAATAAGTGAGATAATAAGTAGAGAAGAAGAATGTTCTGTGTTGGTAAATTTGTTAGAAGATAATAAAATACCATATAGAGTAACACATAATGATACCAAAGTTAATAACGTATTAATGGATTCTGTTACAAAAGAGCCTGTAGCAGTAATAGATTTAGATACGGTAATGAAAGGTTCTGGATTATATGATTATGGTGATGGAGTAAGAAGTGCTGCATCAAATGCTTTAGAAGATGAAACAAACTTAGATAACGTATATATTAATATGGATATGTTTAAAGCATACACTGATGGATATTTAAGTGAAATGGCACCATATTTAAATGAAGAAGAAATTCTTAACATGGCTAATTCAATTAAAATAATAACGTTAGAGTTGGCTATTAGATTTTTGGATGATTATTTAAGTGGTGATACTTATTTTAAAACTAATTATGATGATCATAATTTAGATAGATGTAAAAACCAATTAAAATTGGTAAATGATATAGACGAAAAATTAGAAGAAATGAATAGTTATATAAAAGAATCTTATAATAAATATATTGGACATTCAAAGGTTAAGAAGGCATAAATAAAAAAGCCTTCTTTTAATTTTTTATAAAATATATTATAATTATGTTAGGTGAATTACTTATGAAAAAAAATATTTTAATAGCATCATATAACTTAGATTTTGGAGGAATAGAAACCTCTTTAATAAACTTGCTTAAAAACATTAACTTTGATAAATATAAAGTTACTTTAGTACTTGAAAAAAAAGAAGGTGTTTTTTTAAAAGATGTTCCAAAAGACGTTGTTATAAAAGAATATAACGTAAGTGATGCTAAAAACTTTCTTTTTAGAAAAATAGTAAACTTACTTAAAAGAATTAAATGGCTTTTATTTAATTATAAAAGATATTATGCAAGTATATCCTATGCAACATATTCTAAGCCATCTTCATTTTTAGCAAGAACATCATCTAATAATAAAACGTTATTTGTTCACAGTAATTATTATATGGCTTATGATAAAGATATTAATAAGATAAAAGAGTTTTTTGATGGCATAAAAATAAATGAATATAATCATGTTGTATTTGTTAGCAACGAATCTAAGAAAGATCTATGTAAGATATATAAAACAATAGAAAATAAATCGGTTACAATAAATAACTTAGTTGATTATGAAAGAATTTTAAAGTTATCTAATAAAAAGATCAAAATAAAAAGAACTAATAAAAAGATTTTCTTATTTGTAGGAAGGTTAGATGAATCATCCAAAAGACTTACGCTTCTTTTAAGAGTAGCTAATAAATGCAAGCAAGATAAAGTAAAAGCTATATTTTGGATAATAGGAAGTGGACCTGACGAAAAAAAATATAAAGATATAGTAAATAAAGATAAGTTAGATAACGTTATTTTTATGGGAGCTAAAAAAAATCCATACCCATATATGAAAACGTGTGATTATCTTATTTTAACATCAAGATATGAAGGTTTTCCAGTTGTTTATAATGAAGCAATTATATTAGATAAACCTATTATTACAACAATAGATGTATCAGATGATTATGTATCAATACCTAATAGATTTGGATACGTAGTAGATGAAAATAACATATATGAAAAGGTAAAATCTCTTTCAGAGAAAAAAGAAAAGTTAAAAGAAAAAGTTGACTATGATGCTTTAAATAAAAAAAGAATGAAATTAATAGAAGATTTAATGGAGATGAAATAATGATTAAATATAGTTTTATAGTACCAGTATATAATACTGAAAAATACTTAAAAAAATGTTTAGATAGTTTGGTTAATCAAACGTATAAGGATTTTGAGATAATAGTAGTAAATGATGGGTCAACTGATAAAAGTAGTAGTATAATTTCAAAGTATCAAAAAAAATATAAAAACATAATCGTAATAGATAAAGAAAATGAAGGACTTTCTATGGCTCGTAATAGAGGCGTTCAAAAATCAAGTGGAAAATACATAATATTTGTTGATAGTGATGATTATGTATCAAATAAATTATTAGAAGAAGTAGATAAAAAAATAGATGATAGTGATATCTTAAGATTTCAGATAGCAACGGAAGATGAAGAATATACAAAAATAAACGAATATCATGAAGAAGGTTTTGAATCTATGTGCGGATATGATGCATTTAAGTATTTGTCATCATATCATTTTGTTGAACCTGCTTGGTGTTATGTAATAAGAAAAAATTATTATATAGAAAATAAATTTAGTTTTAAAAAGGGCGTATATCACGAAGACTTTGGTCTTATTCCGTATGTAATTTATAAGGCAAGAAAGGTTAAATCGATAGACTTTATCGGTTATTATTACATACAAAGAAATGGCAGTATAATGAATAATAACGATTACAAAAAGACTGTTAAAAAGGCCTTTGATATGTTAGAACAATATAAAACAATGAGATTATTTGCAAAAAATATAAATAGAAAAAATAACCTAGATGATTACTTTTTAAGTTATATATCAAACTCTGTTATAGTAAAAGCAAGGGAGCTAAAAAAAGATGAAAAAAAAGTATATATAAATGAACTTAAAAAATTAAACGTATTTGATGGAGTGCTTGTTAATACAAGAATAAGAAGATTTAAAAAATACTTAATGAAACATAATTTAAACTTATATTTAAAGGTGGTAAGATGATGAAAGTATCAGTTATAGTTCCTGTATATAATACTGAAAAATATTTAAGACGTTGCTTAGATAGTTTGGTTAATCAAACACTAGATGATATTGAAATAATTATAATAGATGATAAATCACCTGATAATTCTGCTTTAATTATAGATGAATATAAGAAAAAGTATGATAACAAGATAAAAGTTATCCACAATAAAACTAATAAAGGAATCGGATATAACAGAAATATTGGTATTAAAAAATCAAGTGGTAAGTATATTATGTTCATAGATAGTGATGATTATTTAGATAGAAGTGCTTGTGAAAAATTATATTCTAAAGCAGAAAATGAACAACTTGATTTAGTGCTATGTAACTTCCATAAAATGCTTGAAAAAGATGATGAATTAGAAGAAATAACACCAGATTTTGTTATTCCATATTTTGAAAATACCACTTTAGATAAAAATCCAAATTTGTTATTAGAGGTTAATTTAGCACCTTGGAATAAATTATATAAAAAAGAATTATTAGATGGTGTAAGTTTTCCAGAAAATTTAAAATATGAAGATGCAATAGTTGTTATGAAAGCTATGGCTAGAGCTAAAAAAATGGGAATAGTAGATGAAAAACTTAATTATTATTTAGTTAGAAGTAAAAGTGAAACAACGGTTATGGACAAAAGGGTATTTGATATTTTAAAGGTAACAAATATGATAATAGAAGAACTAAAAAATCATAGTTATTATAATAAAATAGAAAAGTATGTTTCTGCTTGGTGTACAAGAAATTTATTTAGGTATACTCTGCAACAAAAAAATCAAAAAGATAAAAAATTAGCTAGCATATTTATTGATGAAGTATTTAAGCTTTTAAATAGTGAATTTCCAAATTGGAAAAATAATGAAATATGGAAGAAAAGAAGCTTTTTAAAAAGAATAATAGAAGGAAATAAAACTTTGACAAAAATATATTGCAAAGCATTTTGATTGAAAAGTCAGAAATTAATCTTTAATTACAAAACTAAAGATTAATTTTTTCTTTATAAATAACATTATTGTAAAATATTTATCTTACGTGATATAATTAAAAAGATATTAGAGGTGTTATATGAAAAAAATTAGTTTTATAATTCCTTGCTTTAACGAGGAAAAAAACGTTTTAATAATTTATGATAAGATAAAGAAAATATATCAACAGCAAAACTATGAGGTTGAGATCATTTTTATAGATGATGGTTCTAGTGATAATACGCTTTATGAGTTAAAACAAATAAAAGATAGTGATAAAAAAATTAGTGCTAAAATAATTTCGTTTTCAAGAAATTTTGGAAAAGATTCTGCAATATACGCTGGTTTGAAAAATTCTACAGGAGACTATTCAGTTATAATAGATGCTGATTTACAGCAAAATCCAAAATTAACGTTAGATATGGTGAGATTTTTAGAGGAAAATAAAGATTATAACTGTGTGTGTTACTACCAAGATAAACGTATTGAAAATAAATTTATATCATTTTTAAAAAAGAAATTTTATAAACTTATGGCTGGTACAACAAACATCGAATTTGTTGAAGGAGCAAGCGATTTTAGAATGTTTGATAGAAAGATGACAAATTCAATTATCGAACTAAAAGAAAAAAATAGATTTTCAAAGGGAATTTTTTCTTGGGTAGGTTTTAAAACAAAATACTTGTCATATACTCCAGAAAAAAGATTACATGGAAGCAGTAAATTCAACTTAATAAAACTATTTAAATATGCTATGTCAGGAATATTATCTTTTTCGATAGCACCGCTTAGGATTTCGACTGTATGTGGTATGATTTTTTCATCCTTAGCATTTATTTACTTGATCATTGTTATAATACAAAAATTATTTTTTACAATATCTATACCAGGATATGCTACTTTAATTGCATGTATTTTATTAATTGGTGGATTGATTCTTTTATGTCTAGGAATTATAGGTGAATATATAGCAAGAGTTTATGTAGAAGTAAAAAATAGACCTATATATATATTAAAAGAAGGAGAAGAAAATGAAACAAAAAAGAAAAAGAGATAAGGTAATTAACTTTTTTAAAACAAATAAATTTTATTTATTAATTTTTTTGGCACTATTTTTGATATGTTATTTCTTCCCTTATACTGGTGATGATTGGGCTTGGGGAACAAGCATAGGGTTAGATAGGCTAAAGAGTTGCTTTAAGGATTACAATGGAAGATGGCTAGGTAATTTAATGGTTTTGTTATTAACAAGAGTTAGAATTTTAAGAGCTTTTATAGTGTCAATTTCAATTAGTTTGATAGCTATATTAGTTTCAAAAATCATAACCAAAGATGAAAAAAAACATAGAAATAATACTTTGATTGTAATATTACTTTTACTTATAATTCCATCTAGTATCTTCCAACAATCAATAGCTTGGACGTCTGGTTTTTGCAACTATGTTCTTCCAGTATTATTTGTATTGCTATATTTGTACATTGTAAAAACAGGAAATGAGAACTTAAAAACTGCAATATTTTCTTTTTTTCTCGGTATATCAAGTACTTTATACATTGAACATATGACTATATATTCAGTTGTTTTATCAATCATTATTTGCATAGCTGACATTGTAAAAAATAAAAAGGTCGGACGAAATAATTTGCTTTATTTTATTGGCTCTATTTTGGGCAGTACAATAATGTTTAGTAATGGAGCGTATATAAATATTTTGAATCAAACTGATTCTTATAGAAGTGTTGCAACTAGTAGTAATATCTTTATTAGATTATTTCACTCTTATTTTGATACCATTTCTGGTTTATTATTTGGAGAAAACTTTATTATAAATATAGTTATTAGCATACTAATGATTTTGCTTATAAAAAAATCGAATATCAAGAATAACCTAATAAAAAATATTTTGATTTTATTTTATATAACTTTAATATCTTACTTAATTTTCAACACGATTTATGTAAATTTGTTTAGTAGTTTATATCTGAATGGAATTATATGCTTTTTGTTTTTTGCAATTACTTTTGTTTCAATAGTGTTATGTTTAAAAAAATACAAAAAGATGAAGAAATTTATCTTTTGTCTTATCAGCATATTGTTAATTACTCTTCCTTTATTTTTTGTTACACCAGTTGGACCTAGATGCTTTTTTCCAACTTACGTTATGTTTGTTTCATTTGCACTTAGTATAATAGATTATTTAAATATAAAATTTGATTATCAAATCATTAAATTTATCATTACTGTTTTAATAATTTTTTATTTCGTACTATTTTTTAAGGTGTATAAAGTTGACAGGGTAAGAACGAAGTATGTGAATGATAACGAGGTTGAAAAATATATTTTACCAAAACTACCATATGATTCTTATATATGGGGCGGAAATCCAACTGATGATGTTTTTCAAAAAAGATTTAAACTTTTTTATAATATAGATGAATATAAGTCTATCGAATTTATTGATTATAATTTATGGGTTAAGTGATTTTGCTTAAAGCTTAATCCTTTTTCTTTTAAAAATAAATTATGTATGTTATAATTAAATAGACAAAAGATTATAGAGGTGTATTTATGAGCAAAATAAAAGCTATATTTTCAAATTTTAAAAGATATTGGTTTTTAATGACCCAATTGATATCAAGAGATTTTAAGGTTAAATATAAAAGGAGTGTTCTTGGAATACTATGGAGTTTATTAAATCCTATTCTTACAATGACCGTTATGGCAATTGTATTCTCGCAAATGTTTAGATTTAAAGTAGAGGGAGTAAACTACATAGTGTACTTAATGACTGGTATCATTATGTTTAACTATTTTTCTCAAGCGTCAAGTATGGCTATGACATCTGTTGTTGATAATTTTATGTTAATAAATAAGGTATATATTCCAAAATATATATTTCCTATTGCAAAATGCTTATTTATAGGAATAGACTTTTTATTAACGTTGATTCCTTGGTTAGCAATTATTGCTTTATCATATGTTGGCTTAGGAGGATATACTTGTCACTTTAATGTTTGGTATTTATTCTTACCTTATATATTTTTCTGTATGTTCTTATTTACTGTAGGTATGGGATTATTATTATCTTGCTTATCAGTTTTCTTAAGAGACGTATGGCATATATATGGAATTGCATTAACATTATGGAATTATTTGACTCCAGTTTTCTATAGTATTGAAATATTACCAGCAAAACTTAGAATGTTAATGAACTTTAATCCTATGTATCAATTTTTAACCGCTGCAAGAAGTATTGTAGTATATGGACAAAGGCCTTCATTTACTACACTTGGAATATTAGGATTAATTGGTGTAGGAATGCTAGCAATAGGTTCTTATGTATTTAAGAAAAAACAAGATAAATTTATCTATTATGTATAGGAGGTAACTGATGATTAAGATAGAAAATGTTTCGATGAAATTTAATCTTGAAATAGAAAAAGACTTTTCAATGAAACAGGCATTCGTAAATCTGTTTACTAAAAAGAAGAAAAAGAAAAAAAACGAAGACTTTTGGGCGCTTAAAGACGTTTCTTTTAACATTGGAAAAGGAGAAGTTGTTGGCCTTATTGGTAGTAATGGTGCTGGAAAATCAACACTATTAAAAGTTGTTAGTGGAGTTATGAAACCCACTAAAGGAAAAGTGAAAGTAAAAGGTGTAATATCACCAATGATAGAACTTGGAGCAGGCTTTGATGGAAATTTAACTGCTAGAGAAAATATATATCTAAATGGCGCAATACTTGGATATTCAAAAGAGTTTTTGGATGATAAATTTGATGAAATAGTTGAGTTTTCAGAATTAAAAGATTTCTTGGATGTTCCGGTTAAAAACTTTTCTTCAGGTATGACTGCTAAGCTTGCATTTTCTATTGCAACTATAGTTAATCCTGAAATACTAATAGTAGATGAAATACTATCAGTTGGAGATATTAAATTCCAAGAGAAAAGTAAGAGAAAAATGATGGAAATGATAAAAGGTGGAACAACTGTTTTATATGTTTCACATTCATTAGAATCAATTAAGGATTTGTGCACTAAAGTTGTTTGGTTAGAACATGGAAAAGTAGTAAAAATGGGTGATACTAATAAAATTTGTGATGCTTATTATAAAGAACAAATGAAATAGAGGTAGATTATATGATTTCAATAACAAATAAAATAAAGTTGAAACGTAATGTAAAGGTTTCAAAAAAAGATGGAAAAACAGTAGTTTCAAATGAAACAGATAAAAAAGGTTTTATTGTATTTGCAAAGATAATTTATTGCAAGAAAAAAATGTATAAGTTAACTAGTTCAATTTCAACTTTAGATGGTGATGGTTGTCAGGTTAAATTATTAAATAGAAAGCTAAGAGTAGTTGAAAACATAGATCCAAACTCTGTTAATTACTTTGATGATATAAATAAAATTACTTTTGTTGGAATAACTGTTTTTCCACATACAACAATCAAAATAAATGAAATTAATATAGAATATGAGTATGATAAAGAACAAGATATATCAAAAAACTTTAATGGTGATATATTACTACTTTGTCCTGGCTATCCAACTTATGATAATAAATATAGATGTGCTTTTATTCATTCTAGAATGCAAGCATACAAGAAAGAGAATTTAAAAGTAGATCTTGCTGTAGTAAATGAAAATTGCATAAACAAAAGTTCAATTTCAAAATTTGAAAATATAAAAGTTGTATCTACTGGATATAATGATATAAGAAAAATTTTACAAAATAAAAAATACAAAAAAATATTAATACACTTTTTCGATGAAAGATATGCTCAAATTTTGGATGCTAGTGATTTAACAGAAACTGAAATAATCATTTACTCTCATGGAAGTGATACATTATATAGAGCATGGGATAGATTGAATGCAAAATATTTTGAAAATATAACAGAAATTCCAGAAAAAGTATATAAAACATTTCCAGAAAAAGATGATTTAATTAAAAGATATAATGAAAAGGGCAATGTTAAATTTGTATTTGTATCTAATTGGGCTAAAAATTTAAGCGAAAAATTGATAGGAATTAAATATAATAACGCTTATGTTATTCCTTGTAATATAGATACTGATATATTTAAATACAATGAAAAAAAATCTGATCTTAGGAAAAAAATATTTGTTATAAGAAAATATGATAACTTAAGCACATATTCAATTGATATAGCAGTTAAAGTGGTACTTGAATTAAGTACAAGAAAGATATTTGATGATTTAGAATTTTCATTTTATGGTGATGGTGATTATCATGACGTTTTGCTTGCACCATTAAAGAATTTTTCAAATGTACATATTTATAAAAAGTTTTTATCACACAAGGAAATAGCACAAGTTCATAAAGAAAATGGAATAGGATTATTTCCAACCAGATTTGATACTCAAGCTGTTTCTTCATGCGAAGCCGCAATGTCTGGTAATGTCGTAATTACTTCAAATGGAGTAGGAACTGAAGAATATATATATCCTAATATTGGTACATATTGTGATACGGAAAATATAAAACAATATGCTGACTTAATAGAAAAAATATATTTTGATGAAAAACTATTTAAAGAATTGTCAAAGCAAACACATGATTGTGTAGTAAAAACTTGCAGTTATAATAATACAATAGGGGCCGATTTAAAACTGATAAAGAGTAAGTCAAACATTGCTCCATTCAAATATAAAAAACAAGTTAATAATCCAATATTAACGATTGCGGTTCCATCATATAATGTTGCTAAATTTCTTAAAGCAGGAATTCATTCTTTGATAGATAATAAATATTCAAACAAATTAGAGATACTTATAATAAATGATGGCTCTAAAGATGATACTGCAAAAATTGGAAAGGAATTAGAAAAATTAACAACAAATGGTGATAAATCAATAGTTAAACTAATTGATAAACCTAATGGTGGACATGGCTCAACAATCAATAAGGGAATTGAACTAGCTACTGGTAAATACTTTAAGTTGATGGATGGGGACGACTATTTTATAGAGAAAGATTTCCTAAAATTTATAGAAATATTAGAAAAAGAAGATAGTGATATAATATTAACTAATTATGTTGCAGATTATGCAATAGATGCTGTTAAAACTCCGGTTAGAAATTATTCGTTTATGGTACCTGGCGTTCAATATCACTTAGACAATATGAAACATTTTGGTTATGGATTTGAGCAGTGGGGACCATTGCTATCAACATCAACATATAAAACAAAAATATTAAAAGATGCTAATTTTAAGATTGATGAACATTGTTTTTATGTGGATATGGAATATAACTTTATTGGATATTTAAATTCAAAAACCGTTATATATTATCCATTAGATATTTATAATTATTATTTGGGAAGAGCAGGTCAATCAGTTTCTGCTGAATCATACCGAAGAAATTTTAAAAATCACGAAAAGGTCACTTTAAGATTAATAGAAGAGTATTATAAAATTCCAAAAGACGTAAGTGAAAATAAAAAATACTATTTAAAAAATAAAATAATAATTCCATTAGTTGAAGCTCAATATTATATATTAACTCAAAACTTAAAAAGTCCAAAAGAATTTAGAAAGTTTAATAAAAAATTAAAAAAATACCCAGAAATATATAAAGATGATAGGGTTTCTAGAAAAGCAATAAAGTTGCACAGAGCCTTGAATGCTTTTGGAATGAATTTTATCGAAACGATTTTGAATGTAAAAAATAGATTCAAAGGAGAATAACCAAATGAAAAATAAATATATTGCAGTTACAATACAAAATTATGTTCAATTTTACTCAATAAAAAATGCTTTAGATATACTTATTAAGGACGGTGTTAACGTAGACTTTTATGTTCCATTCGCAAAAGATGATTGGGGACTTAAAGAAATGTTTGATGAAATTTATGATTTTCTTAAAAAGAGTGGTTATAATGTAAGAAGAAATCCTATAAAAAGAAAATATAAAATTTTGTTAGAGCCTTATCCTATGGAATATTATTTCTCATTTAATTATGAGTATAGGATTAAATATAACTATGGTTTAAATTCACCAAAACCATCATTAACATACAGAGACGTTGATAATTTCTGTTATGATGCAATTTTGAGCTATAGCACGTATGAAGCCGAGGAATTAAGAACATATACGAAAACTTATGTTGTTGGAAAACCTAATTATTACAATTTTAAAAAGAAAATAAATAAATCGTCAAAAAAAACATTGCTTTATTTACCTACGTATGGTGAATCAAATTCTATAAATGACATTGCCGATGAATTATTCAAATTAAAAGATAAATATACTATAATTACAAAATTACATCACGGTACTAATTATTTTAACTATGAATCTCAAAAACGTGATAAATTGAATGATTTATTTTCGGAATGCTATGATAGTAAGTATCCTTTGGAAAATTTATTAAGTAGAGCGGATGTTGTTTTGAGTGATAATTCAGGTTCTATATTTGATGCAATATACGCAAATGTACCAGTTGCAATTTTTTCAAGATCAATTGAGTATTTTAAATATGAAGACTTAGAACCATATCAATATACATTGATACAAGATGGGATAATCCCATATACAAATTCACCTGATAAGTTGAGTGACATTATCGAAGAAGCTTTATCTAAAAATATAAAAAATAAACAAAATGAATTGCATGAAAAATTATTTAATTTAAGTTATAATGATGGCTTAAAAGAGTTTATTACAATTCTGAATTTATATTTAAATGATGAGGTTAATATGGATGCCATAAAACTTCATAGAATATTTTATAGAAAATATTCATCATTAACTAAAGAATGTGAGGATAACAAACAGGAAATTTTAAAACTTAATGATGAAATGAATAAGATTACCAATGAAAAAGATATGGCAATTGCTGAATTAAATAAGCTGATATCTGAGTATAGAAATGGAAAATTATATAAAATATCATCGAAAATTTATTCGATCGTTTCAAAAATAAGAAAGAGGGATAATAATGAAAACTAAATATTTGGTAATAGGTGCTGGAATATCAGGCCTTACATTTGCTAATTATGCAAAAGAAGACTACTTAGTAGTTGAAAAAGAAAAAGAAGTCGGTGGATATTGTAGAACCATCAAAAGAAATGGTTATGTTTGGGATTATGCAGGTCATTTCTTTCATTTTAACACGGATGAGTTCAAGAAAAATTTCTTAAGTAAAATGCCAAAGGAAGATATTATATACAATGATAAGTGTACTAAAATTTTATACAAAAATAATTTTATAGACTTTCCTTTTCAGACTAATATTCACCAACTAGAAAAACAAGAATTTATTGATTGCCTTTATGATTTATTCAATAAGGAGGAAAAAGATAAATATGATAACTTTTTAGATATGTTATATGGTAAGTTTGGAAAATCTATAGTAGAAAAATTTCTTAAACCATATAACGAAAAATTATATGCTGTTGATTTAACTAAATTAGACGTTGATGCAATGGGAAGATTTTTTCCATATGCAGATAAAGAAGCTATTATTAACAATATGAAAAATAGTAAGGTTAATTCATATAATGCAAGCTTTTTGTATCCAAGAAATGGGGCGGCTAGCTTTATAGATATTTTATATAATGAGTTGGATAAGAGTAAAGTTTTATTGAATACCAGTGTTGTTTCATTGGATTTAAATAATAAAGAGGCAAAATTATCAAATGGAGAGACTGTAAAATATGAATATTTAATTAACACAATGCCATTAAATAATTTCCTAAAATTAATAGGTGGACATGACGAACTATTAAATGAAATGTCATATAATAAAGTGTTAGTATTTAATTTAGGCTTTGATAAAGCATCTCCATTATGTAAAAAAGAACACTGGTTATATATTCCATCTAAGAATTGCAATTATTACAGAGTAGGTTTTTATAATAATATATTAGGTGATGAGAAACTAAGTATGTATATAGAAATCGGATATAACAAAGATACTAAAATAACTAAAGAAGAAATAGATAAACAATTAGATTTAACTCTTAAAAATTTAAGAGAATCAGGAATTATTAGTGACGATATGAAATTAGTTGATCATGAAACTATTATAATGGATCCAGCTTATGTTCATATTGAAACGGAAACTACTAAGAAAATAGATGATCTAAAAAATGAATTTAGTAAAAAAGGTGTTTATACAATTGGTAGATATGGTGCTTGGATTTATAATTCAATGGAAGATTCTATGGTTAAAGCTAAAGAATTAGCTGAAAAATTAAGATAAAAGTTGCTTTGCAACTTTTTTTGATTATTAAAATATGATATACTTATAGTAGAATTGGAGGACATATGAAAAACAAGAAGTATATTGCATCAAATTTAAAAAACATAATACCATTCGTATTAAGTTTTATTTCCACTTTAGGAATAAATGGATTGATTACTATTACATCGGAACAAGTTACTAATAATAGTTTTGTTTATTTTATATTTTTTGCTTTATTTTTATTTACATTTTCAAAAATTAAAATTTTAAAAAAAGGATACACTGTTTTTTCAATTATATTTTCTGTGTTTTTATCATTAGTATTGATAATAGGTTCTCAATTAGAATTTTATAGTGAAATTATTTGGTCTTTTGCTACTTTAATTAAGATAATAGCTTTATCGGTTTCAATTTTTCCTTTGAATTATCTATTATTAAAATATGTAGATAAATTTAAAATACAAAAATCAGATAATATAAATTATAAAAAAATATTTGTTATTACATTTTTAATAATACTTTTTTTTAACTTTTTGGTATTTTTAGCTTTATATCCTGGTGAGTATGGTTATGATGCTGGTTTTCAAATAATGGAAATTCTTGAAAAAGATGTTCAAATTACGTCTCATTTCTCGTTGCTATTTAGTTTTATATTGGCAAAAGTAGTGAATTTAGGAAAAGTATTGTTTGGAAGCTATCAGGTTGGATTTGGAATATATTGCTTTTTGCAAATGACATTTTTATCATATGTAGCAACAAAGATAACAGTATTTTGCGTGAAAAGAATTCCTAATAAAATAATATATTTTATTAATGTACTATTTTTCAGCTTTTTCCCTTTGTATACTCTTATGTCTATATCAGCTGCTCAAGATTCAGTGTTTGCTGGGCTATTTTGTTTAATTATATTAAATGTAATTGAATTAATTGAAAATAAAGATTATTGGAAAAACAAATTAAAACCGATTTCTTTAGGAATATTAATATTTTTATTATGTTTAATAAGAAATAATGGTTTTTATTGTATTTTGATTTCAATTCCTTTCATTTTTCTTTCATGTAAAAATAAGAAAGTAGTGGTTTTATTGATATTTATAATTCCATTATTTGCTTATAAAATTTATTCTGGACCAGTATTTAATATTTTGGGCGTAACTAAAACTGATACATTCAGGGAAATGTTAAGTATCCCATCACAACAGTTTGCTAGGGTTTATAATTATAATTTAAAAGTTTTTAGTAAAGAAGAATTAAAGCAACTTAAAAAGTTTTATCCTCAAATAGATGATTTTAAATATTATACGTATAGACAATCTATCGCTGATCCTACCAAATCAGTTTTGAACAATAAATATGTTAAATCAAATTTAAAAGATTATATTAGTTTGTGGACTAGTAATGGAGTAAAGGATCCTGAAAATTATGTAGAAGCGTTTTTATTAAATTCATTAGGTTTTTGGTATCCTAATAAAAATTACAATGATGATAGAATGTATCATCCATATATTGAAATTGAAATGATGGATGCAGCAAAATGGAACCCTAGATACGTGCAAATTAAAAGAGAGAGTAAGTTTCCAATATATGAAAAAATATTAAATATCACAATCGGGAAAAACGCTTGGAAACGTATACCCATTATTTCTACAATTTTTACAACAGGAACATATTTTATCATTTTTATATTTTTGTTTCTTTTAACAATATTAAGGAGAAATTTTAAATATATGCTCCCAATTAGTATAATTTTAGGTTTATACGCTACTTTGTTTTTATCTCCAGTTGCATTATTTAGATACTGTTTTCCGATAATTATGGTATCTCCATTGATGATAAACCTAATACTGTATCAGAAGAAAAATGATTAATTATCTTCTTTAGCTTATTCTATATGAATAAGCTTTTTAAATTTTATTCTTTATATTTATAATATAATATTGTATAATTAAATAGAAAATTTGTTTGATAATAATTTGGAGGAGTGAGTATCTTGTCTCAATATATAAATATAATAATGGCATCTTTAATTTTTAATATATTGTTTTATTTTATTTTAAATAAACAAAATAAAAATATTAATAAACAAAACATAATTTTATTATTATTTTCCATCGTAATATCTATTTTATGTTATATTTGCTTGTTTAAATCTAAAATAAAAAGTTTTTCTATTATTTCAGCAATATATGGAAATCTATTATCCTTCTTAATTATCAACTTCAAGACAATTAAAAAAAATACTATAAATAAGTGGATATTAGGATTGATTTTATCTGTGTTTATAGCAATAAACATTGAAACATTCGTGTTTAACTTTAGACATTTTGAGTCAATGACGTTTAGTCATAATTATTTAAAATATGAAGTCGATGAAAATTCAAATACAATTGAAATCAAAAATATTAACAAAGAAATAAATAATATGCACATTAATTTAATTTCGGATAATTCATATAAAACTTTTAATTTGAAAATACAAGTTACAGATGATGGAAATGAACTTTATTATGCGTTGCCAGAAAGAAAGATATACCCAGATATAGATAAATCTTTGTATTTGAAATTAAATTTAATGGAAAAGGCACACAATATAAAAATTGAATATGAAAATATGAATGTTAAAATCTCAAGTGTAGAGTTTAATTCTATTACTCCATTTTGGTTTGAATGGATAAGATTTTTAACAATATCAATATTATTGTTTATTTTGTTTTTAATACGTCCAAAATCTGAACTTTATAAATTAAAGTGCATAGATAAATTTAGATTTAAAAAAATAATAATTATTGCTTTTACAATCATTAATGTGCTCGTACTATTTTTTGTTGTAAATATAAAAGATGAGTATGTTCACTCGCAGACTAAAAATCAATATGAAAAAATAAGTGAATCAATATTAGATGGGAAAGTATATTTAAATGAGAAAGTAAGTGATAAACTAAGAAACATGAAGAACCCATACGATACAAATCTTAGAAAAGAATCACATACTAAAGCTTTGTGGGATCATGCTTTTTTTAAAGGAAAATATTATGTCTATTTTGGTATTGTTCCTGTAATGCTTTTTTACATTCCTTGCCATCTTTTATTTGGAACTTATCCACCAATGTATTTGCTAGTATTTCTTTGTGTAAGCGTAACGATAATTATGTTTATGTTACTTTTGTATGATCTTATCAAAAAATATTTCAAAAAAACTTCATTTGTTTTGTACATTATGTTATGTACTTTATTTACATATGGTTTTGGCTCTATATTCTTTTTAAGAACGCCTAATATTTATTATTTACCGATAGCTTGTGGTATTATGTTTTCAATTAGTGCAATTTATTTTTGGATGAAGAGTACTGAAAAAAATAAAATTAACAAAAAATATTTATTTTTTGGTTCTTTATGTATGGCCTTAGTGGCTGGGTGCAGGCCCCAACTATTAATTAATGCTTTTCTTTCAATTCCTATTTTTTATGATAAAATCAAAGAAGATGGGTTAAAAAACAATTTAAAAAATATATTTATATATATTGTACCATTTATAATGGTTGGAATAGTACTAATGTTTTATAATTATATACGATTTGGTTCTTTTCTGGATTTTGGAGCAAATTACAATTTAACAACAAATGATATGACTAAACGTGGATTTAAAATTGATAGAACATTTTTGGGGTTATTTTACTTATTGTTTATACCATTAAAAATTGGATGTAATTTTCCTTTTTTACAAGAACAATTTATAGAAACAAATTATATGGGTATTACTATTAGTGAGCCAATTACAGGTAGTATTTTAGCAGCATGTCCATTACTAATAATCAGCTTTTTGATATTTTTTATAAAAAAGTACTTTAAAAGTAAAAAAATATTTAATATATGTTTGCTTTTAACAATTTTTTCTTTGATTATATTAGTAGCCGATATACAAATGGCTGGTATACTACAACGGTATTCATTGGATTGTGTTTGGATGTTACTATTATGTACGATATTAATAATATTGAATTTTAATGAAAAGTTAAAAAATAATGATTTAAGACGCTTTTTGACAAATGTATTAATAGTATTAATAATATTTAATTTAAGTTATAATTTTTTAAATATTTTTACCAGTGATTTTATGTATATTGGATTAATAGAAACAAGACCTTATTTGTTTTGGAAAATATATTATATGATACACTTTTGGTTATAAGTTTATTAAGGGTTTGAAATTTTATATATAAATGTTATAATGTAAATATGGAGGATGTAATGAAAAAAGATAGTAAGAAAATAGCTGTTTTAATTCCTTGTTATAATGAATCTAAAACAGTTGCAAAAGTAATAAAAGATTATAAAAAAGCATTACCAGAAGCAGATATATATGTTTATGATAATAATTCTACTGATGGTACAGATAAAATAGCAGAAAAAGCAGGTGCTATTGTAAAATATGAATATCGCCAAGGAAAGGGTAACGTAATAAGAAGTATGTTTAGAGATATAGATGCTGATTGTTACCTTATGATTGATGGTGATGATACATATCCAGCAGAAAATGCAAAAGAAATGTGTGATATAGTATTAAACGGAAAGGCTGATATGGTAATAGGTGATAGATTATCTAGTACCTATTTTACGGAAAATAAAAGACCATTCCATAATCTAGGAAATAAAATGGTTAGATTCTTAATTAACAAGTTATTTAAGAATAATGTTAAAGATATTATGACTGGTTATAGAGCATTTTCTTATGAATTTGTTAAAGCTTTTCCAGTTTTATCAAAGGGTTTTGAAATAGAAACTGAAATGACTATTCACGCAGTTGATAAGAACTTTAAACTAGTAGAAATTCCAGTTAACTATAAAGATAGACCAGAAGGGTCTGTATCTAAATTAAATACTTATAGTGATGGATTTAAGGTGTTAAAAACAATAGCTACTTTATTTAAGGAATATAAGCCAGCAGCTTTCTTTAATATAATAAGTTTAATTTGCTTAGTATTAGCTTTGATTTTAGGGATCCCTGTTGTTTCAGAATATTTTAAAACAGGATTGGTTCCAAGATTTCCTACTTTAATAGTTTCAGGAATAGCATTACTTGTTGCATTATTGTTATGTATAACTGGTATAATTTTACAAGTAATAGTAAAGAAACATAAACAATTATATGAATTATATCTTAATTCTTTAAGGAAATAAAAATGAAAAAAATATGGAATTTATATAAGAAGTATGAAGAGATAATCAATTACTTAATAGTAGGTGGATTAACTACTATAGTAGCAATTGGATCAAAACTTCTGTTATTATTTACCATACTTGATCAAACAAATGGTTTAGAACTTCAAATAGCAGAAGTTATTTCTTGGTTTTTAGCGGTAACATTTGCTTATGTAACAAACAGAATATTTGTATTCAAGTCAAAAACAAAAGGAAGTAAATGTGCTAGAGAAATTCTTAATTTCTTTAAAGGCAGAATAGCAACTCAAATTATTCAAATGTTTATCATGTGGTTTTTTGTAACACTTCTTAAACTTGATTCTAACGTTTGGGTTCTTGTATTTACTTTGGTTTGTCAAGTTATGCAGATAGTACTTAATTATGTTATAAGTAAGTTATTAGTTTTTAAAAAAGAATCTAAAAAATAGGTTCTTTTTATTTTAAATAATGTTATTAAATGATATACTATTAGTGAGGTAGAAAATATGAAGAATATTAGATTAATTTTATTTATGGTGGTGTTTTTTTTCCTTTTAAGCACGAAAGTTTGTGCATTAGAAGATGGTGTTTATACAATACATAGTTCAATAAATAATAATTATGTACTCGATGTAAATGGAGGAGTTGCTAAAAATGGAAGCAATGTTCAGTTATATACTTCTAACGGAACGAATGCTCAAAAATTTAAGGTTAAAAGAATAAATAATGAGGAATATGAAATATTTAGTTTAATAAATGAAAAATATGTTTTTGATGTAAGAAATGGAGTATTTTCAAATGGGAGCAATGTTTGGTTATACGAAAAAAATAATACAAATGCTCAGCGTTGGATTTTAAAGGAACAAGGAAATAATTTATACTCTATATGTTCTTCTAATAGGGATTATTGTTTGGATGTAAATAGCGCAGTTGCTAGTAATTATACTAATATTCAACTTTATAAGTATAACGGAACAAATGCTCAAAAGTTCCTATTTAAAAAATCATTTGAAAATAAACAAACAATAAAGAATGGACTTTATACTATTTCATCTAAACTAAATGACAGCAAAGTACTTGATGTTACTTTTGCTAACATTTCAAATAATAGTAATATACAACTTTATTCAAGTAATAATACCGACGCACAAAAATGGTTTGTTAATTATTTAGGAAATGGTTATTATTCAATAAAACCGTATTTAAGCTTAGATTATTCATTAGATGTATTAGGTGCTGGAATATATAGTGGTACTAACGTCCAACTATATAAATATAATGGTTCTAATGCCCAAAAATGGATAATATCAGATGATGGTAATGGATATTATAACATTGTTTCTAATTGTAATAATTTGGTGTTAGATGTTGCAGGTGCAAGCACAAATAATGGAACTAATATTTGGATGTATACATATAATGGTTCTGATGCTCAGAAATTTAAATTTAATGATGTTTCTGAAATAGGAACCAAAACCATAAATGATGGATATTATTTTATAAATACGTCATTAAATCAAAACAAAGTTTTAGATATAAAAAGTGGAAATGTTGGTGCATTAACTAATGTTCAAATATATAACATAAATTATTCTTTAGCTCAAAAATGGTATATTAAGTACCAAAATAATGGTTACTATTCCATATTAAGTGATAAAGACAATAATTATTCTTTGGAAGTTGATACTTCAAATAATAATGTAAGAATAAATAAATATACAAACTCTAAAAATCAAAGATGGATTATAAAAAAGACAGGTTTTAATTATTACATTATTTCTGAAAATGGAAAGTATCTAGATTTATCTGGCGCGTCAACTAATAATGGTAATAACATTGGAGTTTTTACACCAAACGGAACGAATGCTCAAAAGTTTAATTTTAGAAAAACAGCGAGTGGGTTAAGTAGTAATTCTGTTAAAAACGGAATTTATAGAATAACTAGTGCACTAGATAATAGTATGGTTATTGATTTGGCCGGAGCTAGTACTAATAATGGAGCTAACATACAATTATATAAAACTAATGGTTCTAATGCACAAAAATGGGAAGTTTCCTATTTATCAAATGGATATTACAAAATAAGTACTTTAATTAATTTGACAAAATCATTTGATGTTGCATCTGGTGGAATATCAAATGGTACAAATGTGCAATTATATGATTATAATGCCTCTATGGCTCAACAATGGATTATAAAAGATGTGGGAAATGGTTATTATAATATAATATCTAATGCCAATGGTTTGTGTCTTGATGTAGCAAACGCAAATGCATCAAATGGTTCAAATATTTGGATGTATAACTGTAATAATTCAAATGCTCAAAAATTCAAATTTATAAAAGCAGAGCAAAAAACTAGAGTAATAGATGTAAGTTATCACCAAGGTCAAATTGATTGGAATAAAGTTTATAATACTGGTATTTATGGTGTAATGCTTAGAATAGGATATTGGAATACGGAAGATGGGAGACTAAGTGAGTATATAAACGAAGTTAAACGTTTAGGTATTCCATATGGTATTTATATATTTAGTTATGCAAACACTACTAATGGTGCTAATATAGAAGCTAACTTCACAAAAAGCATAATAAGCAAATATAATTTAAATCCTACACTTGGAATTTATTATGATTTAGAAGATTGGTATATTTCAGCAGATAATACTTCAAATACATTATCAAAAGATCAATATGATAATATAGCAAGAACTTATATTAATTCTGTAAGTGGTTATGTGGGTAGTAAATATAAGGTTAAGGTATATGCGGATTTAAATCACGTTAATAACAGATTTGGAAGTTATGCTAGAGGTGAATCTGATTGGATTGCACATTATAACGCATCAGAGTGTGGATATAAAGGTTCATATTCTTTATGGCAATACACTTCTTCTGGAACTGTTGATGGAATAAGGGGATATGTAGATTTAAATTATTTATATTAATTAAAGCACAATTTAATAGACTCTCTAAATTTTTGAAAGATTTTTCGAAAATTTAGGGGGTTTTTTAAATTTTTGGATAATTATTTTTGTATGAGGAAGATAAGTATCTTTGTCAAAATAGATTATATAAATAAAAATCGTAAGAAAGATAGGTAATGTTAAATTGACGAATTTCACTTGATATTTTTTGTTTTAAAATTTTGAAAGATAGAAACATCATAAAGAAAGGAGAAAAAATGGATTATTATAAGAAAATAAAAAATGAATTAACAAATAACGATAATGAAATAAATAATATTTTTGATAATATCAAAGATTTGGTTATAAATAGCAGAAATAAAGTTTATCAAACGGTTAATACAGAAATGCTTAATTTATATTGGAATATAGGAAAAGCAATTATGGAAATACAACAAGGTGATGAAAGGGCAAGTTATGGTGATTCTGTACTAGATAAATTATCTCAAAAACTGACTAATGAATTTGGGAAAGGATTTTCTAAGAGAAATCTAGAAAGGATGAGAAAGTTTTATATATACTTTCCAATTGCGACAACAGTGTCGCCGCAATTGAGTTGGTCTCATTATTTAGAACTTATAAAAATTGATGAAGGTCCTAAAAGAAATTTTTATTTAAAAGAAACGATTAATTCTAAATGGAGTGTTAGAGAACTTCAAAGACAAAGAGATTCGCTACTTTATGAAAGATTAACAATATCTGCTGATAAAGAAAAAATACTTGAATTATCCGAAAAAGGCCAAATTTTAAAAACAAGTAAAGATTTAGTAAAAGACCCTTTTGTATTAGAATTTTTAGATATAAAAGAAAATACAGGTTATTTAGAATCTGATTTGGAAAAGAATATCATTGAACACTTAAAAGAGTTTTTGTTAGAATTAGGCAAAGGTTTTAGTTATGTTGGTAATCAAGTAAGATTAACATTAGAAGAGGATCATTTTTATCCAGACTTAGTTTTTTACAATAGACTTTTAAGATGTTTTGTAATTATTGATTTGAAAATAGGAAAAGTATCACATCAAGATATTGGGCAAATAAAGATGTATGTTAATTACTATGATAGAGAAATAAAACAAGCTGATGAAAATCCAACAGTCGGAATACTACTATCAACAAATAAAAATGAAACAGTTGTAAAATACACATTACCAAAAGATAATAAAACGATATTTTCTTTTGAGTATAAATTACATATGCCAACTGAACAAGAATTAATTAGTGCTGTTGAGGAAGAAAAGAAAAATTTCAAATTAAATGAAGAAAATTAATCATAGTAAATTAAAGCTAATTGCTAAATAATAAGTTGATTTTAAATGAAGCAATTAATCAAGGACCTACCATTGGTATTATCGTGTGCAAAAAGAAAAATGGTTACTTATTTAAATATGTAACTAACAAAAAAATATATGAAAGAGAATATGAATTAGTGTGAAAAGCAAAGAGAAATCCTTGCTTTTTAATTGTATTTAATTATTCGACAAAACTTCTTAAATTTTTTTCATATTTCTTAGGGGGTTTTTCAAAAATTTGTCTAACTATTAATTTGAAAGGAGGAAATTAATGGTTAAATAACTTTGAATTGTTGTAGTTAAAAAATAATCATAAAAAAGAAAGGAAAAAATATATGACTAGAAAATTTGTTGTTACGATTAAAGAAATAGAAAATGAGGATAGTGTGGCAAAAAAAACACTTGCAAGAGAAGCGTTCATGAACTTAATCAGGGAAAAAGACAGCTTAGATAACTACGAGGAGGATATAGAAGAATCTGAAGAAGAAATAGAAGATGAAAACGGTAATAAGAAAAAGTTATACATAGTCTCTAAAAGTTCTCCATATTTAACGAAATTATTTAATGATATTGAATCGTGGGTGAATAAAGATTGAAAAAGAAAATAACGCTGCTTCTTCTTGCTGTAATAATGCTTTTGCCATTTATAAAAGTAAAGGCATTAGCAAATGATTCATACGTTGATTGGAATTTAGACAGAAGCATATTTGCACATCAATATAGAAATGGAAGTGACCATATCACAAATCTTGCAATGATGACTGTAAATGGAGTTTATGGTTACTGTATTGAGCCTGGCATTCTAGCTGATAAGGCATCTTATTATTCATCAACTACTAGCATAAATGATACTCCATTAAGCGGGATAGATACCAGAAGATTAAGCCTAATAGGATATTATGGATATGGTTATGAAGGACATAATACAAAAGAGTATTATATGGCAACTCAGGAGTTAATATGGAGGTATATGGGCGTAGAAAACGTATGGTGGACTGATAAAAAAGTTGGTGGCAATATAATAAATATTGATTCGTATAAAAACGAAATATTAAGACTTGTTAATTTATACGATGTAACTCCTTCTTTTAATTTTAAAGAAGAATATATGGTCGGAGATGAAATCATTCTTCCTGATAATAACAATGTTTTAAATGGTTATGACGTATTTCAAAATCAAAATGTTACAAAAGATGGTAACAATATAAAAATAAAGGTGTCTGATGGAAATAATAAGTTTACTTTAAAAAGAAAAAATAATGGTAAGTTAACTAAGTTCTATTATAAAAGCGGATATCAAACAATTGGGACGTTTGAGTTTCCTTATGAACACTCTAAAGAGTATGATGTTAAATCATTTTATGGAAAGATAATAATTGATAAACTAGATGATGATACTAAAAGTAAAGATAAGTCATCTAGTGAAGCTTCATTAGAAGGAGCAGAATATGGTTTATATGATAAAGATAATAATTTGCTTCAAACTAAAAAAACAGATAAAGATGGAACGATTATATTTGATAATTTGCCTAAAAATAATTACCGAATAAAAGAGATTAGTCCAAGTGTAGGATATACTAAATCACCAACTATATCATCTACGTTTATTGGAACTGGAACGAGGGAAGTTGTTATAAAATCGTTTGAGAAAATAATTAAAAATAAAATTTATATTACAAAGGTTTTAGATGATCCAATAAATAATACATGCACACCTGAAGAGGGAATATTATTCTACGTATTTGATATATTGGGAAACCACATAATGGATCTTGTTACAGATAAAAATGGTAATATAGAGTTTACTTTACCATATGGCACTTATACGCTTAGACAAATATCTACTAAAGATGGAGTAGATAAAATAAAAGATAGAATAATTGAGGTCACTAAAGATGGTGTTATCCAAAAAATAGCGTTAGTTAATCATTTTTTACCAAAAGAAAAAGAAGAAATTCCGAAGCCTAAAGAAGAGATAAAAGAAGAAGTTTTACCTAATACTGGTAGAAATGATTTCTTATTATATATTTTGCTTTTCTCTATAAGCTCATCAATTTTAATTTATGAAAAAAATATTAGTTAGTTTAATTCTTTTCATAAGTGTATTTCTAATTACAAAAGATATGGTTTTTATGCTATTATTAAATTCTTCTAATGATAAAATGGTAAAAGCTTATTTTAATAATAATTCTTCGTTTAATTATAATGGTGATATGGTTTTAGATATCCCTGATATTTCTCTTAAAAATATAGTTAAAAAATCAGATGATAAATTTAAATTACTCGATAGATATTTAGTTTATTATAAAAATAATAATTACAAAGAAGGAATAGTAATACTAGGACATTCTGGTATGGGATATGGTACCTACTTTAATAGATTAGATGAATTAGATAATAAAAGTAATGTATATATCTATAAAGATAAACTTAAACTAACCTATCAATTTAAGGAAAAAATGGATGTAAAAGAAACGCAGATAAACATTTTAAATAGTGCTAAAGCAAATGAACTTATACTAATTACATGTAAAAAAAGTGTTAAAGATGAAAGGTTAGTTGTTAAATTAGTGTTAAAAAGTGCTAAAACCATTGATAAATAAGCAAAAAATGATATTTTTGTACTAAAAATACTTGAAATAACTAGTAAAAAATGATACGCTTATATTGTAAGCAAGGTAGCTTATAGATATGAACATAAATATGGAGGTTTTATTATGTCAAAACAAGAATTAGTAGAAAAAATGGCTGAAAAAGCTGGATTAACTAAAGCTGATGCTGCTCGTGCATTAGACGCATTTACTGAAAGCGTAACTGAAGCATTAAAGGCAGGAGACAAAGTTTCATTAGTAGGATTTGGTACTTATGCAACTTCAGAAAGACCAGCTAGAGAAGGTCGTAACCCAAGAACTGGAGAAACAGTTAAGATTGCTGCTAGAACTGCAGTTACATTCAAAGCTGGTTCTAAGTTAAAAGAAGCTGTAAACAAATAATGAAAAACCATGAAAATGGTTTTTTCTTTTTGAATTTTTGTTATAATTATAATGGTGATAACTTTGATAGAGAAAGCATGTGAACTTTTACAAATGTTTTATTCTTCTGGCTATGAAGCTTATGTAGTTGGAGGTTTTGTAAGAGATATTATTTTAGGAAGAAATAGTTTTGATGTTGATATTGCAACTAATGCTACACCAAAAGAAGTGCAAATGATATTTAAAGATGTAAAACTTCCGTTTGAGGGGTATGGATCTGTGCATTTAGTGTATAAAAAAGTAAATTTTGAAATTACAACGTACCGTATGGACCTAGAATATCAAGATAAAAGAAAACCTTCTAAGATAGTTTATACTGATAAATTGATAATTGATTTAAGAAGAAGAGACTTTACTATGAACACGTTATGCATGGATAAAAATAAGAACATTATTGACTTATTAAATGCAAGGTGTGATATAGAGAATAATGTAATAAAAACAGTTGGAAATGCAAACAGAAGACTAAAAGAAGACTCTCTTAGAATACTTCGTGCAATAAGGTTTGCAACCGAACTTGATTTTTCTATTGATGAAGAATTAAAGGATGCCATAATAAATAATAGAGAGCTAGTTAAAGATTTATCATTTTATAGAAAAAAGCAGGAACTAAACAGAATCTTTTCATCGCCTAACGTACTTAAAGGAATTAGTCTTTTAAAATATTTTTCTTTGGATGAATATTTAGATATAGATTTAAAACATGAAATCGTTAAAACAAGTGATCCAATAGGTATATGGGCGCAGGTTAGTCCTTCATCCTCATATCCTTTTACATCTAATGAAAAAGACTATTTAAAGGCCATAAATGATGTTTTAACAGATGATGTGATTAATGATATGGAATTGTATAAAAAAGGCAATTACGTGTGTTTTATCGCTGCTCAAATACTTAATATGGATACTAAAGATATTTATGACAGATGTGATAACTTAGTGATAAAAAAGACATCAGATATTAAACTTACCGGAAAAGATATAATAGATCTTATTAATCCTAAAGATAAAAGTATTATAAAAAACATAATTAAAGATATTGAAGAAAAAATAATATACAAAGAATTAAATAATAATTATGAAGAGTTAAAACATTACGTGTTAGATAACTATAAGAAATATTGATAATACGTATCTAGTTATGTTATAATCCTTTTTAGAAAGAGGTGATTTTGTATGCTAAAAAAAGAGTTAATGAACGAACTTAATAATGAAAATCATTATACCGTTCCAAGATATGTTTTATCTTATGCTAAAGAACTTGGTTTAGATATGGATTCACTTATTTTACTTATTTATTTTTTAAATAAACCAAACAAATCTATATTTGATTATAAAAAGATAATTGAAGATATTAATTTTACTGAAAAAGAACTTTTAAATGCACTATCTACTCTTAAGGATAAGAATATTTTACTTATTCTTATGGAGAAGAATGATTCGGGTGTATTAGAAGAGAAGGTTGATATAAGTTTATTTTATGAAATCATATTTTCTAAGATATTAAATAAGGAAACGAAAGAGAATAATGAAAAAGATTTATATGATAACTTTGAAAAAGAATTTGGAAGAACTCTTTCTCCTATGGAATATGAAATAATTAATTCTTGGAAGGAGCAAAAGATAAGCAACGAACTTATTTTATCTGCGCTTAAAGAGGCTGTGTTTAATGGTGTTAATAATTTAAGATACATAGATAAAATTTTATATGAATGGAATAAGAAAGGTATAAAAAAGCCTACTGACATAATAGAAAAACAAAAGGCAAGGGAAGAAGAAAAAACTCCTGAAACTTACGAATATGACTGGTTAAATGAAGACTAGTCATTTTTTTATGAAATAAAAAAGCACCTTAAATTTAAGGTACTTATTTATTCTGTTGTACTAGTTGTGTTAGTTGCTGTTACCGTAACGTTTCTACTTACCGTTTTACTCTTTCCTTGATAAGTTACTTTATAAGTTAGTTTATAAGTTCCAAGGATGTTTGTATCAACACTTCCAGATTCTAGCGTAATAGTTGCCCCATCTGTTACATCAACGGAATTATATAAAACGATTATAGGTTTGTTATCGACAAACGTCTTTCCTTGTTCTATTGTACTATTGCTTATTTTAACATCAAAATCACTTGTTACCGAAACTTTGTGTTCAACGCCCTTACTTCTGTTTGTTTTATAGTTAGAGTATGCTGTATATATTACGTATACAGGATTTGAATAGCTTGTTGTATGTGTATATGATGTACTAGTTGTAGTTCCAACGTATACTTCAGAACCACTGGAACCATCTTTTACATATATGTCATATCCAAGTGTTCCATAGCTGTCATCAAAGTTTAAGTTTACCATGTCTTCAGCACTAATACCATTCCATTTTAAGTGTACTGTGTTACCAGATATACTACTTGTAACACCACTTACACTTGGTAGTTGTTCTACTTGTTCAGTTCCTGTTTCATCAGGTCCAGTTCCTTTTCTAAAGTATCCAACAACACCACCGTATAAGGCTTTTTTAAGTGGAATAGAGTTTCTTACAACTGATACCTCTTCGATGCTAGATGGTCTTGCAAATGAGCTTCCGTCTTTATCAAATAAGTTTTCTGCTAAATTACGATAGAACTTATCACGAGTTGACCAAGATGATGTAGTACTATGACCTTTTGTTATACTATCATATCCGTACCAGAATGTTATTGTTTGCTTTGGAGTATATCCACATACCCATAAGTCATTTACCGCTTTACTTGATAAATGATATCTCTTTCTAGTTGCTTCATCAAAGTTAGAAGTACCGGTTTTGGCAGCTGTTTGAACACCACTTATACCAGCGGCTGATTTAGCAAGTCCTTCTGTTGCAGACCAGTTTAAAGAGTAGTTAATAATGTATGCTGTTGAATCATTCATAACACGTGTTTTAGCTGATTTTGTTTCAACTACTTCATCAGTGTCTTTATATACAAATTTCTTTATTGTATGAGGTTTAATGTAGTAACCACCATTTGAGAATGTTTGATATGCTCCTGCCATTGTCATTGGACTGTTTCTAGATTCTTCTTTTTTGGTAGAACCAGTAAATGATCCAATAGAATGAGCCTCATGTATTTTACCATTTTTATCTACTTCTGGAGTAATTCCAAGACTACTTGCGAATTTTAATATCTTATCATTACCAGCTTCTTTAGATACTTGTTGGAAAGTTTTTAAAGCTGTTACGTTTCTTGAAAGTCCAAGTGCTTGATATAGTGGAAGCCTTCCTTTATATCCACCATCTGAGTTAGATATTTTAGTTCCGTCACTATATGTTGTTGGAGTATCGTCAATATAATTAACCGTTCCCCAACCTAAGTATTCAACTGCTGGACCATAGTCAAATATTGGTTTTGCCGTTGAACCTATTTGTCTGTTTGTCATCGTAGCGTAGTTATATGATCTTTCGGAGTTTTTATTTCTTCCGGCTCCTACTGCTAATACTTCACCACTTGCTGAGTCAGTCATTACGACACCTGCTTGTGCATTTTCGTTTTCCCATTTCCAAGCCTCACCATTCATAACCTTATTAACAAAGTCTTGCTTGCTTCTATTCATTGCAGTGTAAATCTTAAGTGGGGTAGTATATGGGTTTAAATCATATTCGTTTTCTAACTCTTCAACAACGGTATCAATATATCCTTGATACTCAGAGTACGTTCCAGAAGTTTGTGTTTTCTTTATATATGAAGTAATCGGAGAATTTTCTGCAATTTCTTTTTCTTCTTCAGTTATATAACCATGTCTTTGCATTAGGTAAAGAACCGTTTTTCTTCTTCCTTCAGCACGTTCTGGATAGTTATAAGGATTATAATAAGTTGGTGATTGGAATAATCCTGCTATAAATGATGCTTCTGCTAAGTTAAGTTCACTAACTGATTTACCAAAGTAGTTTAATGAGGCCTGCTCAACACCGTAAGCCCCGTTACCTAAGTAAGAGTCATTAACATAAAATTCTAAAATTTCTTTTTTAGTATATTTTCTTTCTATTTTAAATATTGAAAGGTATATATCAGTAAACTTTCTAGTTATTCCCTCAAAACCTTTAGATTCAGTAGAAGTGTAGTTATTTTTGGCAATTTGCATTGTAAGAGTTGATGCACCACCACCATTTTTACCAACTAGTTGATACATACTTGCTTTCATAAATCTTGCAAGGTCAAAACCATTATGCTGGAAGAACTTAGAATCTTCTGTTGCAATTATTGCATCTATTAAAACCTCAGGTAAGTCATCATATGATATTTCAGTTCTGTTTTCGTTACCCATTTTGCTAATTATGTTTCCTTCGGTATCATATAACTCTGACATTTGAGTGAATTTTAAGTTGTTTGGATCAAATTTAGGAGCCTTTACAATAATATAGGCAAAAAATACTGCCATAAGTGATGCAAAAGCTATTACACAAATTATAAGAATATTTAAAATCATCTTTTTCTTTTTACTTACTTTTCTTTTAGAAGTATTATTTGTACCTTTTATAACTTTCCTTTTAACATCATTTGTTTTAGCCTTAATATTATTTGCAATGTTACTTGCTTTGCTGCTTCTTTTTTTCATCATGATTTATTACCTCCAAAGTATAATTTATCTATTACTTCTATATAGTCTATTCTAGGTGCATACTTTATTTTAATCATTGTACCATAATTCTTAAAAAAATCTAATGGAATCGACTTTCTTTTATTATTTTTAATAAATTCTTCTAAGTTTTCCGCACTTAAAAAATACGTTTCATCAAGCAGATTGAATCTTACTATTATAAATGCAATAGCTCCTTTATTTTTAACATTTATTAAATGTTTTATTTGATGCATATGTATGTTAGCTAGTGCAAAAGAAGTTTTACTGTTTGTTTCTTTGGCCTCGAAATCAACGTATTTTCCGTTATAAATTCCATTATAATCGGTAGTTGATGGAGTATCAAAATAAGCCTCTTTTATTTTTCCTAATTTATAATCAACGTTAACAAGTTTTATAGGAGTAGGTTTTTTATAAACGTATGCAATATCCTTAATTCTATAATACTCATTTGCTAAATTTATGTCAGATTCTAAAGCCATACCACGATTTGCAAAACCAGTTTTAATATGATTGCTTTTAGTTTTGTTAAATCTGGTAAAGGAATAGTTATTTATCACTATCATCACCTGTTATAATTATACTACATTTATTTATTATTTCTATATAAAATATGAAAAGAATTGTCGAAAATATTAAAATATAATTTTGTCGTGTTATTATTTATTTGAAAGGAATGTTTTTTATGAAAGATTATACTTTGATGTTTGTTATTATTGATGATTTAATAGACGAAGTAGAAAAAATAGAAGAAACTTTAATTATAAATCATACACTTAATTAGGTGATTTGTTTGGAAAATATAAAAGAGATTTATGATCTTATTCCTTATATAATAATGATAGGAATAATTTTAAATATAACAGGTAATTTAATTAAAATGACGTTTAAGGTTCCTAGCAAATACATAGTTTGGATTTTACTTATTTTAAGTTTATTAATTAACTTTATTTTTTATGGTTTTACTTTTGAAAGTTTATTTGTGGGCTTTGTAAGCTTTAGTTTTTCCGTGTCTTCTTATGATTTGGTAAAGTATTTTACAAAGATAAGAAATAGAAAGTAAGTGTTAAGCAAATTAAATTTTATGTAAATTGACAAATGATAAAAAACTTGAGATAATGTTAATTACAGAGGTGGTAAAAAATGTTTAATGGTAGAATAGCTTTGTCACCACAAGATATCTTTGATAAAGAATTTAAGATTGATACTCGTGGATATAGACTTCAAGAAGTAGATAAGTATTTAGATCAAATAATTAAGGATTATGTTGAGTTTATTAACATAATTAAGGAACTTAGAAATGAGAATAAGGCTTTAGAAAGAGAAAACATCGATTTAAAGCATGAACTTAGAGATTTAAAAGCTAATATTGATATTGTTAAGAAAAGTGAAAAAGAAATTACCAACGTAGATATATTAAGACGTTTATCACAACTGGAAAAATATATATATGATAAAGATGAGTAATGGTTTTTACGTAAACGCTGCTAATTATTAGTAGAGGAAAGTCCACGCTCACACGGACCTGTAACGGACGTAGTGTTCATGCAAAGGGAACAAATAACCTTTGGTAGGATTTAATCCTAACGGCGCCGAGGTAGCCTAAGTTTTTAATATGGCTATATTAGGCATAAAGTGCCATAGTGACGATTTTGCTTGGAAACTTGCAAAGTGGAACGGGTAAACCCCATGAGTGAGAAACCCAAAATTGGTAGGGGAACTTCTATGAAGGAACAAAAACGGATTAGAAGATGCTTTTTAAAAGCATAGATAAATGTTTACGACCAGATATCTGGTACAGAACGTGGCTTATTAAAACTATTATTTATTTATATAAAGGAGTGAACTTAAGTTGAAGGAGATTGGTGAAAAGCTAAAGGCTGCAAGAGAAGAACACGGTGTTAGTGTTGATGAAGCAGCAGAAGATTTAAACCTTAGAGCTTCACAAATAGAAAACATAGAAAAAGGAAACTTAAAGGTATTTAAAGATGTGTTTTATTTAAAATCATTTATTAGATCATACGCCAAGTATTTAGGACTTGATGAAGATGCTATAATGGATGAGTTTAACGAGTACTTTTTTGAGGAAACATCAAAGATTCCAATCGCGGAGATAGAAAAGGCTTCACGTGCAAAGGAAAAGGAAAAAGCATCTGATAAAAAGGTTGCATCTCCATACACGGTAGATGATAAACCAAAGTCAAAGGTGCCCGCTATTATAGTTACACTTATAATTTTATTGTTATTATTTTTAATAGGATATTTAGTTGTAACGGAATATGTTATTCCTAAAAATGATAATGATAATAGTGTTTTAACTTATTTAGAGAATTAAGAGGTGGATATATGAACTTAGCTAATAGAATAACAATGATTAGAATATTTTTAACGGTTTTATTAATCGTTTTATTACTATTCCCATTTTACATGGTAAACATTGAATTTCCAAAAGTGTTAATTGGTACTATAACGGTAGATATTAAGTATTTTATTGCGGCAGGATTATTTGCTATTGCATCAATTACAGATGCTATTGATGGTCATATTGCAAGAAGTCGTAATATGGTAACGGATTTTGGTAAAATGACTGATGCAATTGCAGATAAAATGTTAGTTAACTCAAGTTTAATTATTTTAACTGCACAAGGAATGGTATCACCTGCTATTACGGTTATAATCGTTTTAAGAGATACTGTTGTAGATACAATTAAAATGATTGCAGGAAGTAAGGGAAAGGTAGTTGCTGCTATAAAGTCTGGTAAGATTAAAACAACGTTTTTAATGCTAGGTATAATATTTACCATGTGTTATAATTTACCATTTGAATTATTTAATCTTGATATAGCAAGTTTCTTACTTGTTTTGGCAACTGTATTTGCAATTATTTCAGGAATTCAGTATTACATAATGAATAAAGATATAATTTTTTCTAAAGAAGAAATATCAGATTCTGCAGATAAAAAAACACAGAAATAGAATTTTAGCTTAGGCAAAAAAATGAATTTAGTAGAAGAATTATAGTATAAATTTTCAAACATTTGTTCGAAAAAGTACTTGATTTTTCTTTTTTAATGGATTATAATGTTATTGTAATCAATGACTAGGAGGATATTTATGGCAAAGAAAGCTTTAAATGATAAGACTTTAGAACAAGTTCTTGCAGACATAGAAAAACAATTTGGTAAGGGTTCAATAATGAAATTAGGTGATGAAAGTCATAATGAAATAGACACGGTATCATCTGGATCTCTTACTTTAGATATAGCACTTGGTGTTGGGGGGTATCCAAAGGGAAGAATAATTGAAATATATGGGCCAGAATCATCAGGTAAAACTACGTTTGCACTTGAGGCTATTGCAGAGGTACAAAAAGCAGGAGGTAAAGCAGCGTTTATAGATGCAGAGCATGCACTTGATCCAGTTTATGCTAAAAACCTAGGAGTAGATATTAATGATTTATTATTATCACAACCAGATACTGGTGAACAAGCACTAGAAATTTGTGAAGCATTAGTTAGAAGTGAAGCTATAAGCATAGTTGTAATAGATTCGGTTGCAGCACTTGTTCCACAAGCAGAAATAGAAGGGGAAATGGGTGATAGTCACGTAGGACTTCAAGCAAGATTAATGAGTCAGGCTTTAAGAAAGTTATCTGGAACTATTAGCAAAACCAATACAATTGCAATATTTATTAATCAGTTAAGAGAAAAAGTAGGTGTTTTATTTGGTAATCCAGAAACTACACCAGGTGGTAGAGCACTTAAATTCTATTCAACTATTAGATTAGATGTAAGACGTGGTGAACAAATTAAAAATGGAGATAATGTAATAGGTAATAAAACCAACGTTAAGATAGTAAAAAATAAGGTTGCTCCTCCATTTAAAACTGCATCAGTTGAAATTATGTATGGACAAGGCGTTTCAAGGGAAGCTGAAATACTTGATTTAGCATCAGAAATAGGAATTGTTGATAAAAGTGGAGCTTGGTATTCATATAATGGAGAAAAAATTGGCCAAGGTAAGGAGAATGCTAAACAATTCTTAAGAGATAATCCTACTATTAAAGAAGAAATAGAAAATAAGGTTCGTGAAAGTCACGGCATTTTAAAACAAGATAAAGAAAAAGATAAAAAATAAAATAGTAATTGAAACTAGTTTATGCTGGTTTCTTTTTATATACACATAAAAAAAGACGCTTAATACGTATATTTTTTCTTTATATTTAAGACTTTTTAATTAAATTTTGTTATAATATTTATGGTGATAAAATGGATAATATAAAATTAAGAATGGATGAATTAATAGATATAATTAATGAAGCTAGTATTAAGTATTATGTAGATGATAATCCTAGTATTACTGACCAAGAATATGATGATTATTATAATGAATTATTAAAACTTGAAGAGAAATATCCTGATTTAAAAAGAAGTGATTCACCAACTTTAAGAGTAGGTGGAAAGGTAGTAGATAAATTTGAAAAGGTAACTCATGAAAGTCCTATGCTTTCATTTGATGATATATTTAATGAGGATGAAATAGTTCTTTTTGATGAAAGGATAAAAAAGACTTGTCCTAATGCGACTTATACTTTAGAGCCTAAAATGGACGGGTTATCTGGTTCATTATTATATGAAAAAGGTGTACTTAAAAGGGCTGCGACAAGAGGAGACGGACTTATCGGAGAAAATATTACTCATAACGTAGAAACTATAAAATCAGTTCCTTTAAGACTTAATAAGGAACTTGATATAGAAGTTCGTGGTGAAATATATATGAGTAAGGCCTCTTTTGAAAAGTGTAATAAAGAAAAAGAAAAAAGAGGTGAAAATTTATTCGCTAACCCAAGAAATGCTGCTGCAGGTTCTGTAAGGCAATTAGATAGTAAGATTGCTGCAAAAAGAAATCTAGACTTTATGGCTTATTTCATACCTAATCCAGATAAATATGGTATAAAAACTCAAAGCGAATCTTTAGCATTTTTAAAAGAATTAGGTTTTAAAACCAATTATAATTTAAATGGCCTTGCTAAAGACGTAAATGATATAATTAATTACATAGACGATTTAGGAAGCAGAAGATCTAATCTTCCTTTTGAAATAGATGGCGTTGTATTAAAGGTTAATAGCTTGGAAGATGAAGCAAAATTAGGTTTTACCGAAAGAGTACCTAGATGGGGAATAGCATATAAATTTCCAGCTGAGGAAGTTTTAACTACTTTAAAAGAAATAAAATTTACAGTCGGAAGAACTGGTAAGATAACACCAAATGCTCTTTTTTCACCAGTTCATGTTGCAGGTTCTGTTATATCAAAGGCAACGCTTCATAATGAAGATTATTGTTTAGATAAGGATGTAAGGGTAGGAGATGTTATCTCAATTAGAAAAGCAGGTGACGTAATACCGGAAGTAGTAGAGGTAAAAAAAGAAAGAAGAACAGGTAAAGAAGTTCCGTTTAAGATGATAGAAAACTGTCCGATGTGTGCATCAAAACTGGTTAAAGAAGATGCTAACTACTTTTGTAAAAATGATTTATGCCCTGCAAGAAAAATGGAAGGATTAATTCATTTCGCGTCAAGAAGTACGATGAACATAGATGGACTTGGTGAAAGGATCATAGAAGATTTTTATAATATGGGATTTATTAAGTCCATATCTGATATATATCTTTTATCAAACCATAAAGAAGACTTAATAGAACTTGAAGGCTTTGGAGAAAAAAGTGTTAACAATTTACTTGAAAGTATTGAAAATTCAAAAAATAACTCTTTAGAGAAGATTCTTTTTGCACTAGGAATAAGACATGTTGGTAAAAAAACAGCTAAAATACTTGCTAAAAGATATAAAAATATAGATAATATAATTAATGTTAATATTGATGAACTAACAAACGTTAATGATATAGGTGAGATAATAGCTAAAAGTGTAAAAACATATTTTGATGATCCTTTAAATTTAAAATTAATAGAGGATTTAAAGAAACTAGGCTTAAATTTCGAATATAAAAATGACTCATCAGACGACACATTATCTGGTATGACGTTTGTTTTAACAGGAACTTTAGAGAAGTATAAAAGAGAAGAATTAACTAAGATTCTAGAAGATAAGGGTGCTAAGGTAACGAGTTCGGTTACTAAAAAGACAACCGGTGTTATCGTAGGAGATAAACCTGGCTCAAAATATGATAAAGCATTAAAGCTTGGTGTTAAAATATATAAAGAAGAAGATGTCTTAAACATCATAAAATAATCATAAAAAAATCATATATTAATAGTCAAACTTGACAAATATAAAAATTATGATAGTATATTTATCAGAATTTTTATTGATGTTTGCTTGTACAGAAACATTATTATAGCAAGCAGATAAAAGGGTCTTGTTTGCAAAATCAGGACCTTTTATTTTTAGAGTAAAAAGGGAGTTTATGGGAGGACGTTATGGAAAATAAAATGAACAATAATAAAATGAACAATAATAAAACAGACATTAATAAAACTAAATACAGGTATTTTTTAGATAATGCAAATAAATTTTTAAATAAGACTGCTATTACATATACAATACCAATAGAAAAAGGTCCGACAGATGAAGATTCTGTAGATTTAAATAGAATATATAAAGATGTTAAAATTTCAAAAAGAAAATTAATTGAGCAAATAAATATGACAGCTGATGCTTTATGGATGATGGGAATAAGAGAAGGGGATATAGTTACAATATGTTCTTCAAATACACCTGAAACAATATATATGGATTATGCTTTAAATAAAATAGGTGCAGTTCCTAATTATATATATCCTAATCTTACTGCTGACGAAATGAAATATTTCTTTGAGGAATCAAAAAGTGAATATGTGTTTATGCTAGGTGAACCTGAAATTAAAAAAGCAGTTTTAGAGGGTGCTAATAATACAAGTGTTAAAACAATAATAGAAGCATCTGCTATTGAATCATTTCCAGAGTTGTTTAAGATGATTGCTAGCAAGAAAAATAAAACAACTGATATAGATGATGATAGGATTTTGAAATGGAAAGATTTTATTAGGTTAGGCAAGGAAAATAAAGGTGTTTCACAAGAGTGTAAGTATGATGAGAATAAAATGAGTTGTCTTATGCATACAAGTGGTACAACTAGTACACCAAAGGCAGTTATGCAATCTAATAAAAATCCGAATGCAATAGTTAGAAATTATGAATTATCTGGCCAAAAGTTTGAGCCAGGGAAACGTTATCTACAAGTGCTTCCAATATTTGTTTCTTTTGGTAACTCTACATTTCAAGCAATGTTTTGTAATAATGTTGAAATAGTAATGATACCTGAAATGAATCCTAAAAATTTTCCTGGATTGATAGAAAAATACGAACCAAATTATTTGACAGTAACACCATCTCATTGGGCAGCTCTTCCAAAAAGTAAGAGAATAGCCAATAAGGATTTAAGTTTCTTTGAGTTAATAGGAACTGGTGGAGATGGATTTGCTAATATAGAAGATAGAATAAATAGTTATTTAAGGCAACATGGTTGTAATATTCCTATAACCGATGGATATGGATCAACTGAAGTTTCCGCAATAGCCTTATCTAATTTAGTTAGTTCATATAAAAAGGACAGCCTTGGTAAACCAATGGGTAATGTAAAGGTTGGTATATTTGATCCTGAAACAGGAGAAAAGTTAGGGGTAGATGAAGTTGGAGAAATTGCTATTTCTGGTGATACGGTAACATTAGGATATTTTAATGACCCAGAAACAACTAGTAAAGTATATAGAAAACATAATGATGGTAATATATGGGTTCATATGGGAGACTTAGGTAGAATAGATAGTGACGGATTTGGACACTACGAAGGAAGAATTAAAAACGTAATCGCTAGAAGATCATTTAAGTTCTCACCACTAGCAGAAGAACAAAAGATAGAATCACATCCAAACGTTGATAAATGCTGTATAGTAGCTATGCCAAGTAAAGAAGAAGGACAAGTACCAAGTGCACATATAACTCTTTTCGATTATTCTAAACAGGAAGAAACTTTAAGTGAAATAATAAAAATGTCTGGAGAAATCCAAGAATTACATAGACCAATTTCTTATAAAATAAGAAAAGAAATGCCAAGAACGAAAAATAACAAATTTAATTTAAATGCTTTAAAAATTGAAGATATTGCTTCAATGTTTAATGGAGTTATGAGCGCTGAAATAACAGCCTTAAATGATTCAAATTATGATTATAAATTAGAAATAGAAATAAATCCAGAATTAAATTCTGAATTACCAAATAATATGGATGGTATAGAAGATAGTATAAGAAAATATGTAACAAGTATGATGATAAGTGAGAAAATAGCTAGATGTAATATTTTATATAACATTAAAATAGTGGACAAAAAATATGTTGACTCTGGAGTTCATAGAGAAAAATCATATGTAAAGGCGTTGTAAAATTAATATATAAAACATTTCTTTAACTATAATTTGTGATATACTTAAGTCGGAGGTATAGTATGAATTCAACGATTTTTTTCTCAGCTTGTAGTTTACTTTATTGCATTTTGTTACTTATTATATTTAAAGTAAAAAATAAAAGCAATAATAAGAAAAGAAATATTTTAAAGGCACTTCTCCTTATAAACCTATTTGGGTTAATATTAGAAGTTTTAGGAATATTCTTGGGTGGAAATTACGAACATTTTAAACTATTAAATGATATTGTTTTAAGATTGATATTGGTATATTATTTTACTTGGGTGTTTGTATTTATAATATATGTAATGGTAATTTCTAGCGAAAATGAGTATGTTAGTAAAAATAAAATGATTATTTGGTCGACATTATACTTAATAGTATTGATAGTTGGTATGGTTTTACCTTTAGATTATAATACAAAGAATGGAGTAATAATATATACATCTGGTCCAGCAATAAACGTTGTATACTTTTATTCTTTATTTTGCGATGCTATTGGATTGCTTTTAATGTTTAAGAATGCAAAAGAAATAAAAGGTTCTAAATATGTCCCACTTTTTGTATTGATATCTTTTGGAACTATAATATCAATGATTCAATCTTCTCATCCTGAATTGTTGTTATCGTCTACTATGCAAACATTTGTAACGTATATAATTTACTTTACCATGGAAGATAGTAAAGCAAAAGAAGCAGTAAAAAAATTAGAAAAGGAAAAGAATTAATGCTTTTCTTTTTTAAGGAGGATGATTAAGTTGCAACAAAATGTAGAAAATACAATTAACTTATTTGACAAATTATCCATGAAGTATTACGGATATTTATATACTGCTTCAATCGCAAAAGAAGCAGCATCAGGAAAAGAAGGTAATGGTGGAATCCTAATAGTAGGTATGATTATAGTTATAGTAGGACTAATAGGATTTATATTAACTAAAAATAAAAATTAACAGAAATAAAGTTTCTGTTTTTTTATTGTAATAAAATGCTATAATGACATTGATAAGTGTAAGGAAAGTGTTTAGTGTATGAAAAAGAAATTAATGATAGTATTTTTATTTTTTGCTTTGTTAATTGTTATTTGTCTTATTTTACTTTATAAAGATCAAAGGATTACTGTTTTAGGATATCATGATTTTACAGAAGGTGATTCCGTTAGTAATATGCAGATGAATATAAAAAAATTTGACAAGCAAATGAAATATTTAAAAGACCATAATTATAATGCAATTACTCTTAAACAAATGGATTGTTTTATAAATAAGACTTGCACAATACCTAGAAAATCTGTTTTAATTACGATGGACGATGGGTATAAATCTAATTATGATTTAGCATTTAAAGTACTTAAGAAATATAATTTTAATGGGGTAGTATTTTATATGGGAGTAAATTATAATGGTGAAAATGAAAACTATATGGATTTAAAAATGATTAGGGAAGCTAAAAGAAAATATCCCAACATAGAATTTGCATCTCATACTTATGATTTGCATCATGAAAATGATTATTTACTAAGTTATGAAGAAATAAACAATGATTTTAAAAAGATGAATAATGTAATTGATACTAAATATTTTGCATATCCTTATGGGCATGTTAGCCATAACATAGAAAAGGCTTTAAAAGACAATAATTACAAATTAGCATTTACATTTGGTCAAGGAAAAAATCATAGAAAAGTAAAATTAGGTGATGATAAATACCATTTACCAAGACTATTTATATCAAGCGATATGCCTTTTTGGAAGTTTATATTAAGACTGGTTATACCTTATTAATATTAATATTAATAAGGTATAAATTTATGGAAAATGATTTAAAAAAAGAGGTTTCAAATATGTAACTTTTTGAGTAGAACCTTGTGAAATAAGAAGATTAATTCAACAAGGTGCTGTAAAATAAATGGTAAAAAAACTAGTGAAATTTTATTTGCTCCAGAAAATGGGATGGTAATTCAAGTTGGAAAAGGAAACGTTTTTAAACTAAAAGAACAGGAAAAAAATAAAACATTAATAAAAACTCTTTAATAAATTATGTTTTATATGATATAATGTAATAGATATTATTTGATTTATAAGCGTTGATTAATGAATAGTAGAGTATATAATTTTAATTTAGAGAGTTTATGTTTGGTGGGAATGAACAGAATGATATATTTGAAATACACATTATGAGTTTAAAGGTTGTTACTTTATAACTAAAGAGTGTATGAGTTTATATTCATAAATTAAGGTGGTACCGCGATAAATCGTCCTTATAAGGATTATTTATCGCGTTTTTTTTAGGAGGAAAAATGGTAAAAGATGAAAAAATAGAATTAATATTGAGAAAAACAGTTGATATCCATAATAAGGAAACGTTATTAAAAAAATTGAATAGTGGAAAAAAATTGGTAGTAAAATTTGGCGCTGATCCATCAAGACCTGATTTGCATTTAGGTCATACAGTACCATTACGTGCATTGAAGATTTTACAGGATTTAGGACATGAGATAGTTTTTGTTATAGGAGATTTTACAGCAATGATTGGTGATCCATCTGGTAAATCTAAAACAAGGCCATCATTATCATTTGAAGAAACAAGAAAAAATGGTGAAACATATTTTAAACAGGTTTCTAAGATATTAGATCCTAAAAAAATAAGAATTGTGTATAATTCAGAGTGGTTAGGAAAAATGTCATTTGAAGACGTTATTAAATTAACTGGAAAATATACAGTGGCCAGAATTCTTGAAAGAGATGATTTTAAAAATAGATTTAATAATAATATTCCAATTGGCATTCACGAATTTTTATATCCACTAATGCAAGGATATGATTCTGTTGCCTTACACGCTGATATAGAGATAGGAGGGACAGACCAGACTTTTAATCTACTAGTTGGTAGGGAGTTGCAAAGAGATTATGGTCAGGAACCTCAAGATGTAATGTGTTTTCCTTTATTGGTAGGATTAGATGGAAAAGAAAAAATGTCTAAATCATTGGGAAACTATATAGGTGTAGATGAATCACCAGAAAAGATGTACGAAAAAGCTATGAGAATACCAGATGAGATAATATTAGATTATTTTAAACTTACTACAGATTTAAATATGAAGGATGTTGAAAAATGGATAAGTGATGATATATTAATGGCACATAGAAAATATGCTGAGGAAATAATTAAAATGTATCACGGAGAGAATTTTATTAGACAGGCTGAAGAAAGATATAACACAGTAGCCAATGGTGGTATACCAAATAATATTGAAATTTTTGAAATGAATGCAACTACTTTAGAAAATGGAATACCATTAACCGAATTGTTAAGTTTGTCAAATATTGTTTCATCAAAATCTGAAGGTAGAAGAATGATTGAGCAAAATGGTATAAGCGTAAATGGTATTAAAGAAAAGGACACAAATAAAATTGTAAGATTTAATGATTTTGTTAATAATGAATTAGTAATTCAAAAAGGGAAAAAAGTATTTAAAAAAATTAAACTAATAAATTCTTGATGCTTGATATATATTATAGAAAGTAGTAGTGATAAAAAAGCATATTAAACAAAAAATTCTTAGTATGAAAAAATATATGAACCTATAAAAGATAAGGAAATATAAAATGAACATAGTAGAGAAAATAAAAGAGTATGTAAAAGATGAGTGTAATAAGCATAAAAAAGAATCTAAAGATGGTTATGATTTTTGGAATGAACATATAAAGTATGTGTATGATAAAGCACTTTTGTTAGCTAGAAAATATGACGCTGATATGGAAATAGTCTCATTAGGCGCACTTCTTCATGATATAGCATTAATAAAAAAAGTGGGAAGAAGAAGTGATCATCACATAAATGGTGCAAAAATAGCTGAAGAAATATTAAATAAATATAATTATCCACAGGAAAAGATAAAACGTGTTAAAAATTGTGTACTTCACCACCGAACAAGTTTTGATGCTGAAAATAAAGAAGAGGTATGTGTATCTGATGCTGACATATTATCTCATTTTGATAACATACCAATGATATTTGATTATGCGTATAAAAACTATGATGTTAATTTAAGTAACATAAGAAGTTTTATAAAACGTTATTTTGAAAATGATTATAATGATTTAAGTGATAAAACAAAGGTTATTTTTAAAGAAGAATATGAAAACATAATGAAGGTATTATTTAAATAAATGAGCTTCGTTTCGGCATAGATATAATAAACTAAATATTTTATATTTATGTCTTATTTTTATGCCATAAAATAAGGCTTTTTAAGTCTTTATAATTTTATTTTTCTAATTAAAGTGGAAATAATGCATAATTTATAGTATAATAATTATCGTATGAGAGGTGAGGATAATGCTACCAAAAATAAAAAGATTTGTAAGGAATAATAAAAAGCAGGTTAAAACAGTGCTTTTAGTTTTATTAGTTATAATTATTTTACTTGTATTATACAAATCGTTATTTTATTCAAGTTCAGAAAAATCAGTTTATGGAGTTAGAATAAGAGACATAAATAATCACGAATTTACTGTTTCCGAAAAGAAAGATGTGCAAGATAAAGTATCTTCAATTGATGGGGTTGAGGAATCAGAAGTAGTAATAAAGGGAAGATTAATTAAGTTTTTTGTTACGTTTAAGGAAGGTGTATCAACTGATGATATGAAAGCTAAATTTAGTGAAATTTTAAATTACTTAAGTGATGATACAAAAACTTATTATGACTTAGAGTTTTATTCAAAGCAAATGCAAGGTGATACTATGAAGTATCCAGTTACAGGATATAAGCATAAGAGTAAAACTGAAATTACATTTGATGTTTTATAAGAGGTGGTAGAAATGAAAAAGAAAAAAAATAATAATTGGATAGTAGGGTTATTCATTCTTGTATTAGTTGGGATTTTAGTTTTACTGATAAATTTTAGTAAAGGCCCAGAAAACGATTCAAAACTTAATTTGACAGAAAAGAAATGGATAGAAAATAATAAAAAAGAAGTTATAAATATTTCAGTTGCTAATAACATACCAGTATTTAGTAGTGATGGGGAAGGTGTATTTTTTGACTTTGCATCTAAGTTTGAAGAACAAACCGAATTGTCATTAAACTTAATATCTTATGATGCATCAAGTGATACTGAAGAAAATGATTTATATTTTGAGGTAGTTAAACAAGATGATTATAAAACAGTAAAAGATAGCGATATGGTATTTTATAAGGACTATTATGTATTAATTTCAAAAGATAGTGAAAAGATAACGGCCCCTTATGAAATAAGAAATAAAAATATAGGAGTATTATCTAATGATTTAGCAAACGTAAGTTATTACATTTCATCTGATAATGGTGTTACATATAAGCCTTATCAAAATGTTTTAGAATTACAAAACGCTTTAAAAAATGGTGATGTTAACTATATAGCAGCACCTAAAACAAGGTTTGAATCATTCATTTTAGAAAATAAATATCACATTGTATATAACATTACTGAAATGAAAGAAGCCTATGTTTTAAAAACATCTAAAGATATTAATAAGCATTTAGCTAGCATAGTTAGAAAAAAATACTTAGATTATAAGACAAACAAATTAGAAAAAAAATATAATGAATCATTGATGGATCTATTATTAGAAAAAAATAATATTTCAGAAAAATCAAAGGCAGACTTCCTAAGTAAGAGATATGTATTTGGATACTTGGAAAATGAACCTTACACAAATACTATTAATAACAAATTAATTGGATTAGATAGTACTTATATTAATTCATTTAGTGATATTACGGGAGCATCATTTACCCTTAAGAAATATCATTCAGTTAAGGATTTAAAAAATGATTTAAATAGTGGAAAGGTTGATATAGCACCTAACTACTATAATTACTCAGGATTAAGTGGTAAATATGTAACAACTATTTCACCATATGATGAGCAGTATGTTGTTTTAATGCATAAAAATAAAACAGATATGGTTGTTAATTCTGTTAAATCTTTAAAAGACAAGGAAGTTATAACAACTAACTCAACGCTTGCAAAGTATTTAGAGAAAAATGCAAAAGCTAAAGTAACAGCATATGATAAAGTAAGTACTTTAATAAGTAAGATTAAAAAAGATAGCATTGTTGTTTTAGACCAAAGCGTATATGAGATGTATAAAGATAGTAAGTTATCTGATTACCGAGTTATTTATAACGATAAAGAAAACTTAGAATATGGATATATGATAAGTGATACCGAAGAAAACGGAACGTTTAAATCATTATTTACATCTTATATGGAAACAATTAATTATAAACAAATGTATAACGTAGCTTGGAAGGAATACTCAAAGGATTCTAAGGAAGTAAGTTATGGTTTTGTATATGTTATTATTGCAGTACTTGTATTATTCGTATTATATCTATTATTAAAAAACAAAATAAAAATAAAGAAGAAAAATAAACGTGAAGAAACAATTAGATACATTGATCCACTTACTTCTCTTAAGAATCGTAACTATTTAAATAAGAACTTTAAACGTTGGGGTAATAATGCAATTTATCCTCAATCTATAATAGTTGTTAACCTAAATAACTTACGTCATGTAAACGATGTATATGGTCATGAAGAGGGAGATAAGTTAATTAAACTTGCTGCCAATATTCTAATTAGAAACCAACTAGAACAAAGTGATATAATAAGAACTGATGGTAATGAATACTTAATTTATATGGTTGGTTATGAAAAGAATAAGGTTGTATCTTACATGAGAAAGTTATATAAGGAACTTAAAGAATTACCATATGGTTATGGAGCTACTTTAGGATATAGTATGATTGAAGATGATATAAAAACAATCGATGATGCTATAAATGAAGCTGTTCTAGAAATAAGAGCTAATAAAGAGATGTCTGGTAAGAATAAATAGGTGACTTATGAAAAAGAAAAAGGAAAAAATAAAGGGGTCTATAAAAGAAAATATTTCTCTTATGAACACTCCTTTAATGTCAATATTACCTGGTCAAATATCATTTTTTGTGTTATTATCCATAATCCCATTAATAAGTTTATTAGTTATGTTTGCATCAAAACTATCACTTAGCTTTGATTCAGTAACAAACTTTATTACTCATTATGTACCAACCGGGGTTTCGGGATTAATTATTTCCATATTTGAACAACAAAAAGTTGGAACACTTGATGTATTATTTATAATAACAGCGTTTTACATCGCAGCTAAAGCAACTCATTCAATAATAATTGCATCAACACAGATATATGGTGGAAAGCAAAGAAATTTTGTTAGAACCAGAATAAAAGCCATAATAATGCTTATAATACTAATATTTTTAGTTTTATCAATTGTTGGTATTTTATCTGTTGGAAGTAGAATTGTAAATTATATAACAGAGGTAAATGGTACTATATCTCCTTATACATCAATTTTCTACGACATTATTAAATGGCCTTTTGTATTCTTTATGATATTTATAGCAATAAAAGTAATATATACAATAGCGCCTAATGTTACAATTCCAAGTAAAAGTGTTAATAAAGGAGCTTTATTTACTACAATTATATGGGGTGCAACAACGTTTATTTACTCATTTTATGTTACTCATTTAGCAAATTATTCAAAGTTTTATGGTAACTTATCTAACTTAATAATATTAATGATTTGGATATACTGGATGAGTTATATATTCGTTTTAGGAATGACAATAAATAATTATAAATTAAATGAAGAATTAGAAAAAACTTCTAAAATAAAAAGTCTTGATTAAAAAAGACTTTTTTTATGTTATAATTGTATTGTTAAAAATATGTTTAGGAGGTTATTATGAAAGATAAAATACAAAACTTTTTAAAACAGACATATTTAAAAATAAAAACAAGAGTAAAAGAAATAAGTTTAATAAGATACATAAAAACTAATGTACTTTTTATAACTTTTGTTTTAATAAATTTATTTAATTCTTGGTTACTTAGAATAGTTACAATGGGAAATTTATTTAGTTTTAAAGGTATTATATCAGATTTAGCATTTATACTAATTACTGGTTCATTTGCATATCTTTTAAAACCAAAGAAACAAATAAGAGTATTAATGCCACTTACGATAGTTATGACGGCAGCTTGTATTATAAATGCTGTATATTATGAGAATTATGTTTCGTTTGCTTCATTTTCACTTTTATCAACAGCATCATTTTTAGGAGATATGAATGGGGATATTGTAACGGGATTAATTCATCTTAAAGATGTTATATTAATATTTCCTGTAATAGCACTTCCAATTATTCACTTTATTTTAAAAAAGAAAAAGTATTATTCTAAAGTTGAAAAACTTGAAAGACCTAAAAAAAGATTCTTAAACACCGTAATTTTGGGTGCAGTAATGACATTTTTTACCATTACAATGATGAGTGGATCTGATTATAGTAGGTTAAAAAAACAATGGAATAGGGAGTACTTAGTTCAAAGATTTGGTATCTATGTATATCAATTAAATGATGCAATTAAAAGTACTCAGTCTAAGTTTACTAGTTTGTTTGGTTATGATAGTGCATCTAAAACGGTTAGGGAATTTTATGATGAAAAGAAAAAAACTGATACCGTAAATGATAAAACGAATGAATATAAGAACATATTTGAAGGTAAAAACTTAATTGTTATTCACGCTGAAAGTATGATGACTCAAAATATGACGCTATCATTTAATAATCAGAAGTTAACACCAAACTTAAATAAATTAGCAAATGAGGGATTATTCTTCTCAAATTACTATCCACAAGTAAGCGTTGGAACGTCAAGTGATACAGAATTTACCTTTAATACTTCACTTCTTCCAGCATCAACTGGTACGGTATTTGTTAACTACTGGAAAAGAACTTATGAAGCAATGCCTAACATATTTAAAAATAAAGGTTATTATACTGCTAGTATGCATGCTAATAATGCATCCTTCTGGAATAGAAACGTTATGCACCAAACACTTGGATATGATAAGTTTTATGCAAAAGACTCATTTGATTATTCTAACTCAGATGATATTATGGGAATGGGATTATCGGATAAAGCGTTCTTTAAACAGGCTACAAATAAAATAAAGAAAATAAGTGAAAAAAATAATAATTACTTTGTAACTTTAATTACTTTATCGAATCATACTCCTTGGGAAGATGAAGATAAATATGGCGATTACACAGTTGATTATAAATATACTGAAACAGATTCTAATGGAAATACTGTGGAAAAAAGTTTACCTTACCTAGAAGGGTCTGAGCTTGGTAGATATTATAAATCAGTTCACTATGCAGACTCTGCAATTGGAGAGCTTATAAACGAATTAGATAGTGAAGGATTATTAGAAAATACGGTTATTGCTATATATGGAGACCATGATGCTAAAATATCTAAAAAACAATATAAACATTTCTATAACTATGATTTTGAGGCTAGTAAAGCATCTGGTGAAAATGAATACTATGATAGTTCTAATGAAAATTATGTTGATGTAGATTATTATAACTATGAATTAAATAGAAAGGTTCCATTTATTATTTGGACGAAAAATAGTAGTGGTAATAAATTACTAAATAAAAAGATAGATAAAGTAATGGGTATGTATGATGCAATGCCAACTCTTGCTAATATGTTTAACTTTAATTATAAGTATGCTCTAGGTCACGACATATTTAATACGGATAATAATATTGTCGTATTTCCTAATGGTAACTGGGTAACTGATAAAATGTATTATAATGCACAAAAGGAAGAATACCTACTATTAAAAGATAGTGTTGTAAACGATGATGAGATAGAAAAGAATAAAGAGTATGCTAATAAATTATTAGAAGTTTCTGATTCGATTATTGTTTATGATTTAGAAGCAGGAGGTAATAATGAAAAAAAGTAAAAAGATATTAATTGCCCTTATAATATTAGTATTGCTTTTAATTATAGGAATGTTAGTTTATATGTTTTTCTTTAAAACTGATGAAAATGAAGTAAAAGTAATTAAAACAATATCTAAGTACGGATATACTTTAGATGAAAATGAAACTGCGCTTTATAAAGAAGAATTTGAAAAGTTAGATAAAGTTTTATCAGCTAAAAACGTAAATTATGAAGATTATGCTAAAGAAATATCAAAATTATTTATAATTGACTTTTATACCCTAAGTAATAAGTTATCTAAAAACGATATTGGTGGAACACAGTTTATTAAGGAAGATATGAGAGATAACTTTATTGATCAAGCAAGAAGTACGTTTTATAAGTACGTAGAAGTTAAGTCAGATAAAAGAACTCAAAAACTTCCAGAAGTAAGTTTAATAGATGATGTTAAGGTAGAAAATACTACGTTTGTTATTAAAGATACTAAAACAACAACTACAACTACTACTAAACGTAGAAGTTATAAGAAAACTGCTACTACAACTGTAAGTGGAACAACAGTAGATGCTTATAAAGTAACTATCTCTTGGGATTATAAAGAAGACTTAGGCTATGAAAAAGAAGCCAAAATGATCATTATTAAAGATGATAATAAGTTATATATAGTAGAGATGGACTAATCAAAAAACAAGCTTAAATTAAGCTTGTTTTTCATTTTTAAATACCATACTTTTATTATAGGCTAATGCTAATATTAATGCTACATAAATGCTGTTTGCTGGATTTACAAATATATGTCCTTGAAATAGGGCGAGAATAAATATAAGTATAATTGATAAACCAATATTAAGTGTTTTTTTATTTAACTTATATTTGTTACTTAGTATGCCTTTTAAAACGTATACTAATGGATAAAAGAAGATTATAAAGCCAAATATGCCATGTCTATAAAATACATCAAAATAGTCCATTTCAACCGTTTTAAGCCTTACTTTATCTGTAGAATAGTTTTCTATATAACCAATTCCAAATGCCTTTTCAAGAATACTGGATTTATTGTATGCTTTTCTTGTTTTTTCTTCAAATGAAAGTCTTTCAGAGAATATAAAATGATCTATTATGTGCCAAGTAGTTATTTTTCCATTATCTTTTTTTTCTAGATAATTAATATGAATAACTAAGTTCTTATAAAAGTGAGTTTTTGGAAATATAAAGAATGATGCTATAAAAACTATTATAACTGGTAATAAGATAATGGATAATTTCTTGTATTCTTTTTTTCTTATTAACGTAATAACATAGTAAAGTACGTTTATGCCAATTACTAATATAAACGCAAGTGGTGGAACCTTTGTTCCTATACCAAATATTACATATAAGTTTATTAATCCTAGTATTATTATTTTTAAGTTTATTTTCTTAATATTGATAAGTAGTATAGGAAGTATAACAGATAAAATACTACCTACTGAATTAGCGGATAAAAACCATCCAACAGAACCTATCTTACTTTCGTAGTAGCTGTTAAAACCAATGTTAAATACATTTGGAATAAATAGACATATTAAATATATTATGTATATTATAAGTAAGTTTTTAGTGTTAAAAAGGGTCTTTTTATAAAGGCATATGAGTGTAAGTGTAATAACTACAAAATAGTAAGTTGTAATTAGGTTTTTAACCTCATAAAATAGGGCAGGATAACCTTTTGTTATTAATACCGTTGTTATAAACATTATAAAATAAAGTATTAGACATCCCAAGTATATATTAAGTTTTTTATTTTTTATATAAAAAATTAAGTATATAAAACTTACCACCATAAATAAGATTCTTATTACTGAACTAATTGTTAGATTAATATTAAAATGAAGCATAACGCCTGCGGATAAATCTAAAAATGGCTGTAAATACAAAAATATCATAAATATTTTTTCATAGTTTTTAAATAGTTTTTTAATCATTATTACGAACTCCTTTAGCTATAATAACATTATAACATTATCCTAAAAAAAAGGAACTTACTTTTTATAAGTTCCTTTTCCTATTTGCGTATCTTCATAAGGACTATTTATTGAAAAACTAAATTCTTTGTCCATTTCTGGATTTTTAATTTCAAGGTTAATTTTCATTGTGTCAACAATTTCTTTTAAACTTTCGGTAGAATACTCAAAGTAGTAAATACCATTAATGGTATTATCATAACCAGATAGATATAGTCTTTGTGTTCCAACAAAGTCTTCACTGTTTATATTTTTAGAATTAAAGATGATATTTTTAAAGGTATCAAATCCAGTAATCATAGTATCTTTATCAATGTTTGTATCTAAGTTATCTCCTGCGATATCAAGTAGTTTATACAATTGAGATAAACTTCTTACATCTTTTAATTTATTAGCCATGGCTTTTACTATTTGTTGTTGGTTTTGACCTCTTATAAAATCATTACTTGTGTATTTAGAATATTTTTTCCCACAGTATTGTGGCCAAGGATGTCTATTTCTTGCAAAGGCTAGAGCTTGCTCTCCGTTTAATGTTTGACGTCCTTTTTCTATGTATATTGTATCATTACCAAAATCTCTGTTACTGTTTTGTTCACAGAATGAATATGGAACATCTATATCAACACCGCCTAATGCATCAACAAGTGATACAACGCCTTTAAAGTTAACTTTTACCCAGTAATCAATTTTAATACCAGTAAAGTTTGTTATCGTATCCATTACGCAGTCAGCACCATAAGCTCCCGTTGTGTTTATTTTATTTTTAGCTTTTGATCTAGTACATACAATAGGTACTCTAGTATCTCTTGGAATACTTAGTATGGTAGCATTCATAGTGTTTGGATTAAACGTAATAAGCATTAATGTATCACCATTAAATGAATTACTTTTCTTAAGTGATGTAGAAGTTGAATCAACTCCCATAATAAGTAAAGTAAAAGGTTCGTTTAACGTTTTATTTGATTCTGACGTCTTTTTAATTACCTTCTTATTTTTTTCATATATTACCTTTGTATCATTTCCTATGTTTTCATATCCATCTAAACTAGCAAACATAGATACGTAAGATGAACTAACAAACATAGCATCTATTTTTTTGTTATATAAGTCTTTAAGCATTGAAGTAAAATCGTCGTAGCTTACAATACTTTTTTTATCTATTTTTTTACTCTTTACGATTTCCATAGGAAGTTTATAACCTTCAACGTTGTTGGTATCACTTATCATACCAATTAAGTTTTCATCATCTAAATCATTTATTTTATTAATTTTAGAAGAACTTAAAGTAACTAAACTAGTTGAGTATCCAGCTTCTTTATTAGTTATTTTAGATAAAGAATTAGATATTTTACTTATGTTTATGCTTACGAATAACTCACATATAATAAAAATTATAATAAATATAAAATACCAAACATAACTTTTAGTTTTATTTTTCTTTATGCATTTAAAACCTCTTATAGTAAATATAACCATAAATAATGCTGTTAATATGATAGATGCATAAACAACGTAGGTCATAAAACTTTTTGACGAATTATAATAATATATTTCTTTTACGAAGTATATGCTAGATAAATAATAGATTATTAATAAAGGAAATAGTAGTAATACTGCCTTTTTAAATTTCTTTTTTTTCTTTTCCAAAATATCACCTCTAGTACTTTATAAGTATACAATAAAATTAGACAAAAAACAACTTTGCTAGAATACCAAAATCATTCATATTAATAGGATGCTTTTAAAATAAAAGATTATTCGAAAACAACTTTACAATATTTGACAATTACGTATTTATTTAGACTAAATATTTATATTTAGATGCTTCATTCATGATATAATTAATGTGAATAGGAGTTGGTTATATGGAAATGCTTAGCAAAAAGAAAAGTTTATTAATCGTATTTTTGACAATTTTTTCATGTTTTATTGTGATGCCTAAAGTAAATGCATTTTCATATGACATGTACAAAGCTAAATATAAATGCGCACTTAGAACAGCTCCAAGTGATAAGGTTAACGCTGTAAAAAATGGAAATGATGACGTTAAGGTAGCGGTAAATCAAGAAGTTTCATATATAAAAACTACAACTGGTCCTAACAACGGAAAAAGTAATCAAACCTGGTATGCGGTAAAGATGGATTATGCTGCAAGAGAATACACTGGATATCTTGCAAAAGCGTGCATGTATGATGTAAAAACTTATTCGTATAATGATGATTCAGCTTTTGAAGATAAAATAAGCTCTTTTCCTGCTAGCTATAAACCTTATTTAAGAAAATTGCATGCCGCACATCCTAACTGGACTTTTGAGGCCGATTATACAAGCCTTAACTGGGAAGATGCAGCAGAAGCAGAAAGCCAGAAGGGTACTAGTGCAATATCTAAATACTATCCATCACTTATGTTTAAAGATAGTATTTATCCAAACGGATTATTAGTTGATGGTACAAGTTGGTATGCACCTGCTAAAGATGCGGTTAAGTACTATATGGATGCAAGAAATTTCTTGACAGAAAAAAACGTGTTTATGTTTCAAAGTTTAGCCTATAATGCTAATGAAGATTCATCTGTTTCAAAACTTTTAAGTGGAACGTTTATGAGTGGAAGCTTTACTGAAAATGGAGTTACTAAAACTTATGCTAATGCTTTTATAGAGGCTGCAAAAGAATCTAACGTATCATCTGTTCATTTAGCATCTCGTGCACTTCAAGAAATGGGAACTAGAGGTTCTTCTGCATCAAGTGGTAAAGTCTCTGGTTATGAAGGATATTATAATTTCTATAATATAGGAGCAACATCGGGAGCAGATAACTACTTAAAGGGTCTTGAGTATGCAAAGAACAACGGATGGAATAGCATTCAAAAAGCAATTACCGAAGGAGCTAAGTTTATCGGCTCTGGATACATAACAAAGGGCCAGGATACACTATATTTTCAAAAGTTTAACGTATCTAAAGATAGGGTAAGAAACGCTTATACTCATCAGTACCAAACAAATATAATGGCACCAGAGTCTGAGGCTTCTAGCATATATAATTCTTATAGTAAAAACGGAAAACTAGGAAATAGTTACAACTTTGTTATTCCAGTTTATAACGCAAGACCAGATAAAGCGTTTAAAGTTTCTAGAACTGACACTGTAGGTGGTAATGATACGTCAAATGGTAGTACTGAAGTTGATAATAAAAAAGATGATAGTACTGTTACAACAACGACAAAAAATAATGTAACAACAACTACAAAGAAAAATGAAACAACAACAAAAACTACTACAACAACTAAAACTGCAACTACAACTACAGCTAAACCAGTAGTAAAACCTGATAAGAAGGTAACTAATTGTGGCTACAAGTTAAATGGTTCATATTTAAGTGGGGTAAGATTAGGAGAAGATATCTCTGGTATTAAGAATTATTTACAAAAACAAGGCGGAACAGTAAGTACTTTGAATAAAAATTGGATATCTAAAGTAAGTGGAAAGATTGCAACAGGAGATATAATATCAATTGATGATATGGCATTTGAAACGGTTGTTTATGGAGATATATCAGGAGATGGTGCAGTAACAATTAAAGATTTATTACTTGTTCAAAAACATTTACTTAGAAACGTAAGTTTAAGTGGTGCAAATAAAATGGCAGCAGACGTATCTAAAGATAATGCAGTAACAATTAAAGATTTATTACTAATACAAAAATACCTATTAGGTAGTGGAAGTATTAATCAATAGGAGGTATAAGAATGAAGAAGTTATATAAAAAGATATTAACAGGAGCTTTTATCCTCCTTTTTGCATTTATATTTAAAATAGATAACGTTAGTGCGGCAAGCTGTAGAATAGGTGTTTCAGCACCATCTAGCGTTGTTGTTGGTCAAAGCTTTAAAGTTACTGTTACGGTAGCAGGTAGTGCTTCAATCGGATCTTGGGAGTACACGTTAAGTTATGATTCTTCAAAAGTTAGATTAAATAGTGGTACGCTTCACGTGGTAGATTATGGAAATGGTAGTAAGTCATCTTCATCGTATTCTTATTCTTTTACCGCATTACAAAGTGGAAGCGCAACATTTAAACCGGTTAATGCATCAGTTTTAGATTATGCTTCAACAAATGAGTGTTTATCAAGCACAGGTTCTGCTAGCGTATCTATGAAAAGTCAATCAGAGATAGAGGCAAGCTATAGTAGAAATAACAATTTAAGTTCATTATCGGTTGAGGGTGCAGACTTATCACCATCATTTAATAAAAATATTACTGAGTATCAAGCAACACTTCCGGTTGATACAACAAAAGCAAAGATAATTGCAACAGCACAAGATAGCAAAGCAAGCATAACAGGTGCTGGTGAGGTAGACGTTGTAGATGGTATTAATAAAATAGAGATAATAGTAACAGCAGAACATGGAGAAAAAAAGAAATATGTAATAAATTTAACCGTTCAGGAACTAGATCCAGTAAAGGTGAAAGTTGATGGTAAAACATATACTGTTGTTAGAAAAAAAGGGCAAGTAGAAAACATACCAGTTGGTTTTACAGAAACTACTATAAAAATAGGAGACCAAGATGTTTGTGCTTATCAAAGCGAAATTGCAAAAATACTTTTAGTAGCATTAAAGGATAATGAAGGTAACATAAAGCTATTTATCTATGATAAAAATAAAAATTCATTTACATCCTTTATGGAAGCTAAAGGTGGGGAAGTCAATTTACTTATTCTTAATAATGAAAAAATAAAGACTCCTTTAGATTTTGTTAAGACAAGTTTTAAAATAAATGATTTAAAAATAGAAGGATATAAGTATAGATATGATAAGAATGATAACTATTATTTAGTTTATGCTAAAAATTTAGAAACAGGGGATGAAGGTTTCTACTTATATGATAAGAAAAATAGCACTTTTTCAAGATATTATAAGGAGTTATCAGACATAAAAGATATGCATACTAAATATGTGTTTTATGTAGCAGCAGCTCTAGCCTTAATATTTGTTTTAATTATTATATTTAAATTATTAGGCAAGTTTAAATCAAATGACAAAAAGATAGAAAAATATCAAAGAAAAATAGATAAGTTAAAAGGCAAGATTAAAAACGAAGATTCTAATTATGATTATTCCATTGATGACGTAGATGATAGGCCAGTTATTAAAAGGGTAGAAGAAGATGAATACGTTATGCCTAAGAAATCTAGGAAGGAAAAATTAAAAGAATTAGAAGACGCTAAAAAAAGGTTGGATAAAAATAAACCAAAGTATAGAAGATTATCTTTAGAAGATGATGACGAATTATAATTAAAAATGCACAATATTATGAAAATATTGTGCATTTTATGTTTTTGTTCGACAATTTTTTTATAAATGGTTCGTATAATAGATGACTTAAGAAAGGAAAGTTTTATGAACTATTATAAAGAAATAAAAAATTTAATAGAAGAAAAAGAAGTAAATGATAAGGTTAGATACTTAGAAAGTAATAAAGAAACCATTAAAACTTACTATGAAATAGGAAGGCTTTTAATTAAAGCACAAGGTGGCGAAGAAAAAGCTAAATATGGAGACGGATTAATAAAGAAGTGGTCAGAAAAATTAACTAAAGAATACGGAAATGGATATAAGATTGCTAATCTTAAAAACATGAGAAAATTCTATATTATGTTTAGAAAAAGCTACACAGCGTGTAGCCAATCTAATTTATCATGGTCACATTATAAGTATTTACTTAAGTTTGATAATGAAAACGAACGTAATTATTACATAAATAGATGTATTCAAAATAATTTATCCGTAAGAGGATTAATAAATGAAATAAAAACAAAATCATTTGATAGGTTATCTTATGCAGATAAGAAGAACATAAAACTAATAACAGACAAAGAAACTAGTTTAGATATAAAAGATATGATACATGACCCAATATTAATAAATATAGATGACAATGAAAAAATAAGTGAAAAGGTTTTAAAAAAATACATATTAAAAGAACTAGAACATTTCTTCTTAGAATTAGGTACTGGTTTTACTTTCGTAGGAAGCGAATATAAACTCTCATATGATAATAAAAATTATTACGTAGATTTATTACTGTTTAATACAGAACTTAACAGATACATAGTATGTGAACTTAAACTTGGTGAAATAAAGCCCGGAGATGTTGCGCAAACAAAGGTATATATGATGTTAACCGATAAGTTTTTAAAAAGAAGATTTCATAACGAAACAATAGGCATCATAATAACACGTAAAAATGGTAAGTTAGCGTTAGAATACGTAAGTGATCCTAATATATTTGTTACAACGTATAGGCTATCCAGTAAAGTCTTAACTAACATATAAATTAAAATTTATATACAATTTCTTCTTTATTTGCTATAATCAAGTTAGGTGAAAAATATATGAAAAAGGTAATTTTTATATCAAGTATGGGTGGTCATTTAACAGAACTTATGCAACTTAAAAGCATCTTTAAAGATTATGACTACAAACTTGTAACAGAAAAACATAAATCTACAGTTGGGCTTAAAGCAAGATATAAAAGTAAAATAGATTATCTTCTAACCGGTAATAAAGATCATATATTAAGGTATATTTGGGTATTACCATATAACGTGATAAAAAGTCTTATTTTATTTTTAAAATTTAAACCAGATGTAATTGTTACAACAGGAGCTCACACGTGTGTTGCAATGTGTTACATTGCTAAAATATTTAAGAGAAAAGTTATTTACATTGAATCATTTGCAAACATTGAAACAAAAACGTTAACAGGAAAATTAATATATCCTATAGCGGACGTGTTTGTTGTTCAGTGGCATTCAATGCTTAAGTTATATCCAAAAGCTAAATATGAAGGGTGGATATTTTAATGATATTAGTATTATTAGGAACTCAAGATAAGCCTTTTTTAAGATTGCTTAAAATGGTTTCAAAAGAAATAGATAAAGGTAACATAAAAGAAAAAGTAGTAGCGCAAACCGGATATACAGCATTTTCAGATAAAAATATGGAATCATTTGATTTTAAGAACAAAGAAGAAATAGAAAAACTAATTGATAAGGCTAGAATAATAATTACACATGCTGGTGTTGGGACAATAACGGAGTGCCTAGAAAAAGGAAAAAAGATAATCGTTGTACCAAGATTAAAAAAATACCTGGAGCACACAAATGATCATCAAATGCAAATAACAAAAGAATTTGAAATGAAAGGATATGTTATTGCATTATATGATAAGTCGAGATTATCAGCTGCTTTAGAAAAAATAAAAACTTTTAAACCAAAAAAGTATGAATCAAACAGTGAAAACTTTAGGATGAAAATTAAAGATTACATAGATAATATCTAAAGAATATGATGAGTCATATTCTTTTACTTTACACTTAATTTATAAATTTTTGACGTTTTATAATTACTTTAGTATAATTAAGAAGGTGATATAAATGAAAAAAGTAACTATTTTAGCACTCCATTTAGGTTATGGAGGTATTGAAAATGCAGTTGCAACATTAGCAAATCTTTTATGTGAAAAATATGAAGTTGAAATATTATCGGTATATAGACTATATAACGAGCCAGTTTTTGATATTGATGAAAGGGTAAAAATAAGATATATTTCTAATATTAAACCAAATAAAAAAGAAATGAAGTTTTACTTAGAAAAGAAAAATTTCAAAATGTTTTTTAAGGGAATTGGTAAATCATTAGAAACTGGATTTGTTAAGTATATTAAAACTGCAAGTGCACTTAGAAAACTTGATTGTGATGTCATAATTTCTACACGTACAGTTCATAATATGTTAGTATCTAAGTTTGCTCCTAAAAAAATAAGAAAAATAGCTTGGGAACATAACCATCATAATAATAACAAGAAATACATAAACTCATTAGTTAAATCTTGTAAGGGAGTTAATAACTTAGTTTTGGTTTCAAATGAACTTACTAAATTTTATGGTAATTACTTAGGAAAAAAAGCGGTTTATATTCCAAACTGTCTTGATAAGCTTCCTAATAAATTATCTAAATTAGATAGTGAAAACTTAATATCAGTAGGTAGGTTATCAAAGGAAAAAGGTTTTGACGATTTGCTTAAGTTATTTAAAACACTTAGTATAAAACATCCTAATTGGAAATTAAACATCGTTGGTGATGGAATGGAAAGAGGAAATCTTCTAGAACTTGCAGAAGAATTAAAACTAGGAGATAAAGTAATATTTCACGGATATCAAAATAAAGAATACATAAACGAATTACTTTTAAATAGTTCAATATACATTATGACATCTCATACAGAAAGCTTTGGTCTTGTTTTAATAGAAGCTATGAGCTACGGAATTCCTTGTCTTTCATATACGTCAGCACAAGGAGCAAACGAAATAATAGAAAACGGAAAAAGCGGTTATTTAATTGAAAACAGAGATTCTAGCGAAATGGTAAGTAAAATAGACTTATTAATTACTGATGAAAAACTAAGAAAAAAAATAGGAAAAGAAGCAAGATGTCGTGCTAAAGATTTTAGCGGAGAAGTAGTTCTTGAAAAATGGAGCAAATTAATTAATAAAAGAAAGTAGAAAGTAGGCGGTAAATATGAAATTATCTGTTGTAGTACCTTGTTATAATGAAGCAGCAAACGTAAGTGAATTTGAAAGTGAGTTATCTAAAGCGCTTTTAAAAGAAAAAATAACTTATGAAATAATATTTATAGATGATGGAAGTATGGATGACACTTATAATAAATTATCCTCACTTAATAAAGCAAATAAAAACGTAAAAGTAATTAGATTTTCAAGAAATTTTGGTAAAGAGTCCGCTATGCTTGCGGGACTTAAAAATGCAAGTGGAAGTTATGTTGCAATAATGGATGCTGATTTACAGCACACACCAGAAATGCTCATTTTAATGTATAAAAAGTTAATTAATGATGATAGTTTTGATTGCTGCTGTGCATATAAATCAAACAGGGAAGATGAAGGCTCTTTAAAAAGAACTTTAACTTCATTATTTTATAAAATAAATAATAAAATATCAGACGTTAAATTACTACCTGGAGCAAGTGACTTTAGGGTGTTTAAAAAGTCAGTTTGTGATGCTATTACATCTCTTGATGAAAAAACAAGATTTCTAAAGGGAATGTTTTCATGGGTAGGATTTAATACGATATACGTTCCTTACATGCCAGAAAAAAGAATGTATGGAACTTCTAAATGGTCATTATTTAAACTCCTTAAGTACTCACTTGGAGGTATAATATCGTTTTCAACTAAACCTATAAAATCAGTATTTATAATTGGTGTTGTTGCACTTATAGTTGGATTACTTAACTTTATTTTAATGGGTAATTTAGCTAATAGAACGATAATTTTGTTTATAAGTTTTATTATGATACAACTTGGTATAATATCACTTTATGTATCTAGAATATACAGTAATATTTTAAATAGACCTTGCTATATAATAAAAGAAAAATTAGGATTTAACGATAAACGTTCAAAGTAAATTTCAAAAATAGTATTTGGTTGTTTTTCTAATTTATGATAAACTAATAATAGTGGTGATTTATTATGCAAAAAGAAATAATTGAAGTATTAAAAATAGTTATTATAGTAGCAGCCTTTACGGCTCTACTTTTTCCAATGATAAAATGGATTAGTTATCATGTTGGAGCACTTGATTATCCTAATGAAAGAAAGGTTCATAAAAAACCAATGCCAGTTATGGGTGGACTTATGATATACTTAGGCTTTTTGTTTGGATATATGCTTTTTGCACCTCAAAGTACTCAGATGTTAGCTATTTTAATAGCAAGCTTTATAGTGGTAATAACCGGAATATTAGATGTTATAAAGCCTCTTCGTGCAAGAGAAAAATTAGTAGGTCAGGTAGTTGCAGCTTTAATAATAGTTTTTTATGGAAAGATACTTTTAAATGATATATCATTTTTTGGATATTATTTTGACTTTGGATGGCTAGCTTATCCAATTACATTAGTGTTTATTGTAGCTGTTATGAACTGCATTAACTTAATAGATGGTTTAGATGGACTAGCAGATGGTATATCAATGATATTCTTTATAACGATAGGTGTTTTAGCATTTATAATGCATAATTTAGGAAGTCTTGAAATTACTATCGCCTTTATTATGATAGGAGCTTGTCTTGGATTTTTAATATTTAACTTTAATCCTGCTAAAATATTTATGGGTGAGATAGGTTCTATGTTTCTAGGATTTATGATAGCAGTCGTTTGTCTTTTAGGATTTAAGGCAGTAACTCTTACATCACTTGTTGTTCCAATGCTTATTTTGGCAATTCCAATACTGGATACTTTATTTGCAATCCTAAGAAGAATTATTCATCATAAACCAATATATGAAGCAGATAAGCAGCATCTTCATCATCAACTATTAAATAAGAAATTCTCACAGAAAACAACTGTTTTAATAATATATGCAGTAAGTATTTTGTTTTCTTCAGCATCCATTTTTTATGTATTAAAAGATAGAAAAATAGGTGCAATAATATACGTTATTTTAGTACTACTTATAACATGGGTTGTTTTAACAACTAACATAGTTACTGATAATGCAAAGTTAAATTTAAAGAAAATACATTTTCCAGTAAAGAAAAAAGATAACGTAAAAAAGAAAAAGGTAAATAAGGCCAAGAAATAATTACTTTGGTCTTTTTATTTGACTTAAGCATTCTTTTGTGCTAATATACAAATCACCAATTATCAAAAGTTTATATGAAGGTGATAAAAATGTATGAAAAAAGTTTAAAAATATTAGGATTAAGTGGTAATTTTGATCGAATGGATTTAGAAGTTGCATATAATAGGGCAAAGCAAAAATCAAAAAATAACTTATCAAATGAAATAATTATAAAAGTAATAGAGGATGCTTATAATTATTTGTTAGAAGATATGCTAAATAAAGAAGAAGCTAAAATTAATATAGATAATCTTCCAAAACAAGAGTCAATAGATATAAGATTAATTACTTTAATTAAAGCTTTGGAATATACTTTAGATGATGAATCAAAAATAGATAAAGAACTTAGAAACTATGATGCTAATTTTGAGGATTTAGATAATGCTGTTCATTATTTTGAATTAGTTAATATGAGAGAAGCTTTAAAAAACTTAAAATCAAGAAAAAATAAGTAAAAGAATGAAATTTGTTCATTCTTTTGTTTTTTTATGTTATTATATACTTATATAATAGTTAGGAGGAATTTAAAATGGAAAGATTATCCAAACTAGAATTTTATAGTATAGATGGTAAAAAGATAACAAAAGAAGAAAATCCAAGTGAATTTGAAAAAGCATTAAAAAAAGTAATTAGAAAAGATATAAATAGATTATCTAATAAACTTTCTAATATAACAAAAGAAATTATTAAGGAAAGTGCTATAGCAGATTATGTTATAGAAGACGGTTTAGATGATGATATAAAAAACATTGATTCATTAATCATTAAGGTAGAAAGCATAGTAAGCGATTTAATAGTAAAAAAAGGAAGTATAAAAATAGGCTTATTTACTTCTAATAAAAAGGGTAAGAAAGACGAAATAAAATTATTAGATGAAAAAATAAATTATATTTCTAGATGCCAAAATGACATTATTGCAATAAAAAATGAATATAATAAATTACTAAAAAATAAAGATTTAAAGGGTCTTAATTTAGAAGAAAAAGAAGTTAAAAATGAAGAAAAAGAAGAAGATCCATTAGAAAGAACAATAAACTTTTACATGGCAAAGCAAGGTTAATGCTTTGCTTTATATTTAAGAAAGCAGGATAATTATGAAAGTACTTTTATATACTGAAAATGAAAAAATGATTGGAAAATCTGGACTTGGTAAAGCAATAAAACATCAAATGAAGGCACTTTCTTATGCAGGGGTACCTTACACAACTAATCCTTCTGATGACTATGATATACTTCATATTAATACTTATTTCCCAAAGTCATATATGCTTGCTAAAAAGGCTAAAAAACGTGGTAAAAAAATAGTTTATCACGCACATTCAACCGAAGAAGATTATAAAAATGGCTTTATTTTAGCTAATAAGACGTCTAAATTATTTAAAAAATGGTTAATTAAATGTTATAGTTTAGGTGATGTTATAGTAACACCAACGCCTTATTCTAAAAGACTTTTAAAAGGCTATAAGGGACTTACTGATAAGAAAATAGTAGATGTATCAAATGGTATAGAATTAGATTTCTTTAAGGAAGATAAGCATCTTAAAAATGAGTTTAGAAAAAAGTATGGATATAAAGATACTGATAAAGTTATTTTTGGAATAGGTCTTTATATTGAAAGAAAAGGAATAGTAGACTTTGTTGAGCTTGCCAAAAGAATGAAAGAGTACAAATTTATTTGGTTTGGATATAGTCCTCTTGCGGCAGCAACTAAACCAGTTAAAAAAGCAGTTCATACGAAACTTGATAACTTAACGTTTGCAGGTTATGTAGAACCATCTATAATTAAATCAGCAATGAACGGAGCGGACTTATTTTTATTCCCAACTCTTGAAGAGACAGAAGGAATTCCTATAATAGAAGCTTGTGCATGTAAGTGTGATGCTATTATAAGAGATATTCCTATATTTGATGGTTGGCTTAAAGATGGTAAAAACGTATATAAAGCAAAAGACGTAGATGAATTTGAAAGAAAGATAAGACTTTTCTTTGATGGTAAACTTAAGAGTTTAGCATCAAACGCATATAAGATAGCAGAAGAAAGAGATTTAAAAAACATAGGAAATAAATTAAAAAACATATATGAAGAAGTAATGCACTCTAGCAAATAATAGAGTGTTTTTTTGTATAAGGCTTTTCAATTAAAAAAATAAAGTTACCTTTTACAATTATTATTGCAATTACAATTACATCCATTAAATATAACACTTAGTATCCAAAATAATATAATAAATGGTAGGAATATAATAAATAATATTATGAATAATGGTAAAAAAATTAAAAATAATAGAAATAAACACCACATATTTTTCACATCCTTTAATTATTAAGATGCAAATAAAATAACAATAGTAATAGCAACTATACCAATTATTTGATATTTATGTTATACTCTAAATAGTCGTTTGGAGGTAATAAAATGGATTATAAGATTCCTAATCACGTTGCAATTATAATGGATGGTAATGGAAGATGGGCTCAAAAAAGAGGATTAAAACGTACTAAAGGACATCAAAGGGGTGCTAAAGTCCTAAAAAAGATATCTGAGTATGTTTATGATAAAAAAATAAAAGTATTAAGTGTTTTTGCTTTTTCAACAGAAAACTGGAAAAGAGATAAAGAAGAAGTAGATTATTTAATGGATTTATTTATAAAAGTATTTAAGGATAACTTTAAATCGATAAAAGAAAAAGGCGTTAAAATAGTTTTTTCAGGTCTTAAAACAAAACTTAATGATAAGGTATTAAAAGAAATGGAAAAGATGACTGAAGAAACTAAAAATAATAAAAACGGAGTATTTAACATCTGTTTAAATTATGGTGGTCAAGATGAAATAGTAGAAGCTACTAAAAAAATAGTAAGTGATGTAAAAGAAGGTAAAATAAAAATTGATGATATAAATAAAGATATGTATAACAGTTATTTATTTAATGATTTACCACCAATAGATTTAATGATAAGAACTAGTGGTGAATTTAGAATAAGTAACTTTATGTTATGGCAAATGGCGTATGCAGAACTTTATTTTACAGACGTTTTATGGCCTGATTTTGATGAAAAAGAACTAGATAAAGCAATTGATTCATTTAATAAAAGAGACAGAAGATTTGGAGGAGTAAAGAAGTAGATATGCTTCTTTTTCTTTACATAAAAAAAGTAGAAACATATTTTGTTTCTACTTAATGTAACCATTAGTTTTAAATCTTTCTATGGTATCTTCCTTACTTGTTTCTCCAACTATTCTGTTTAATGTTGTTTCTTCTTCACCATTTGTTATAAATGCAATTGTAGGAGTACCAGATATACTTATGTACTCATTAAATTCATTGTATTCCTTTTTACTCAATTTGCTATTATCTAAATGATATATAGTTATTTTATATTTTTTTAAAACACTTTTTAAAGTAGGTAAATAAGCTACGCAGTGTGAGCAGTTTTCATTACCAACATAAAGAGCAAAAGTCTCTTTATTAGCCATTTTCTCTTTAAAATCATCAAGGGATATTTCTTTCATGTATTTATCACTTGATGTACATCCAGTTAACAATACTACTAACGTAAATATAAGTACTATACTTTTAAAAATTCTTTTCATTAAAATCACCTGTAATAATTTTATCACTTATTTTTTTATTTAACAATAAAAATGTTTTGTATTAGTCGTTTTATGTCTATATTTGTCTAATAAAAAAATATATGTTAAACTGGCCTTCGTAAACCAGTTGTAAATAGGTAGTTTACTTTTTTCTTTTAAATAGTTATAATTAGATTAATAAGGAGAGTGGATATGAAAAATTTAATAGATTATTTTAAGGATAAAATATACTATATTATGGGTGGAACTGTTATAGTAATTATCTTACTTGTATTAATTAGTTCTTGTTCTAATTCTGGTGGAAGTTACGAGTCAATAGAACAAAAGATGGTTAGTGCTGCTAAAAATTACTATGCTTCTCATGAAAAGAGTTTACCAAAAGAAGAAAACGGAACTGTTAAAGTTACGATAAATACTTTAATAGAAGCAGAATTATTAAAGGAAGTAAAAGATCCAAAAAATAAAGATCAAGATTGTTCTGGATATGTAGAAGTAACTAAAGTAGGAAAAGAGTATTCTTATACGCCATTTTTAGTGTGTAAAGGTAATTACGAACCAAAATACTTAACGGACATTGTTAAATCATCTAAACAAGATGAATATGGAAATGGTGTTTATGAAATGGGTGGTGAATACGTTTACCGTGGTGATGATGTAAAAAACTATGTATCATTTAATAATCAGTTATGGAGAATAGTTAAAATTGATAGTGAAGGTGATATAAAGCTTGTGCTAGCCAAGGCAACTGAAGATACATACGTGTGGGATGATTCTTATAATTCTGATAAAAAAGAATACTTTGGAATAACAACAGATTATTTACATACATCCATTCGAAAGAGCTTAAAGGAATACTATAAAACTAATTTTGATAAGGATTCAAAATCTAAAATAGTGGCAAAGAATTTATGTGTTGGAAAGTATGATGTTGATGAAGATACAACAGATGCTTTTAGTGTAGAAAAAGAATGTTTGATAATTAAAGAAAATGAAGTAATAGGTCTACTAGTTCCTTCTGATTATAAAAATGCAAGTTTGGATTCGGGATGTATATATCTAGGTAATTATGAGTGTAGTAATAGAAACTATTTAGCTAATGATGATGAATTTAACAGCTGGCTATTAAATGGTACGTCTAAAGACACATACAATGTTCTTTCTTTATACAATGGGGAAATTCGGCTATCTAGAGCTTCAAGTCCAAACAGCCTTAATTATGTTGTGAATATTTCCAGCAAGTCAATTGTTATACATGGAAAAGGTACAAGTAATAGACCATATGTAATTAAATAGAACCTAATGTTGTATAAAAAAATATAATCAAGTTGACAAATAATAGAAAATGATATACAATATCACTATATTATAAGGAGGAAAATATGAAAGAAATAGGATTATTTTTTTTAATGACAAAAGGATGCAACGTTGGTGGTGCAGATATCAGTGCTTTTATGAGTGTATTTAGACTTGTAATAACAATTGTGCAATATGCTGTTCCAGTTGCATTAATATTATGGGGATCAATAGATTTGTTTAAATCAATAACTACTGGTAAGGATGAAGAAATAAAGAAAAAACAATCTTTATTATTTAAAAAAGTTTTGTCTGCAGTAATAGTATTTTTACTACCATGGTTAATATTTACTATAATGGATCTTTTGGGTGTTAACTTTGGAACATGCTATAAAAACTCTTCACCATCCATTCCAAACATCGGTTCTGAAACAAAGTAACAAAAAAAGTATAATTTAACTAAATTATACTTTTTTTTTATTAAAAAAAATGATATTATTATACTATAAAGTTAGGTAGGTAGATAAAATGAAGAAAATAGTTATATACTTAATGCTTTTTATAGGTCTTATTTTTGTTTTTCCTTCGAGGATAATTGCAAAAAATGATATTGGTGATGAAACTTATATTTTGGTAAATAGCAAAAAAAATACTACAACCACGAGTTCTTATATCAGTGATAAAGAAGTAAAGAAAATAGTTCCAACTAATAATTCTATATGTGAAAAAGGCAACGAACTTAAAAGTTTCTTTGATGAATACTGGAAAATTATTGTTATAATTTCTCCTGCTTTAGTCATTCTTATGACTTCTATAGATTTTTTTAAAGCAATTACTTCATCAGATGCTGAACGAATAAAGAAATCCGCTAATGATGCTTTTAAGAGAACTCTCGCTTTTATTATATTGCTATTCTTGCCATTTATTTTGAATACTATATTTGGTTGGTTTGGTTTACCATTATGTTTATAGAGAAATGGGGGTTTTAGAATGTATATATTAGGTTTATTCTCATGGGCGGCTTCCGCAATATGGGGCAAAATTAGAGAAGTTCTTTTCATGATTGATATGGTTCCATATTCTTTGATTGATAATGTTTATAATCTTTTTTATTCGGTCGCAACCGAGAATTTAATTAATGAGACTGTTGTAAAACAAGTTTTATCCAATGTTTATGTTTTGGTTGGGATATTTGCATTTTTTAGAATAGCTATGTTATTAATAAATGCAATAATCAACCCGGATGCTTTAACTAAGCAGGGTGAGGGATTAAGTAAAATATTCGTTAATACTGTGATAATGCTGGTTTTATTAGTTATAACCCCACAACTTTTTGGGTTATCTAGAGAATTTGCAAGCAAAGTGGTAGAAGGTAATTATATACAGAGGTTGTTTATAAACATTTCGGATGGTAAAAATGTTACTGAGCCTGGTGATGAAATGCAGAGAATATCAATTGCTGCGGTTTTAACATTGGATGAAGCTGTTGAAAACGATGCGAGTTATCAAAATGGGAAAACAAAGCAAGCAATTCAATGCCTAAATAATGTTAATTCTATAGGAGAAAATGATACTAGTACTGAGGCGTCAAAATTGGGTGAAGGGGAAAAGGAATGCGTGGTTGATGGCAGAGTTAAATGGTCAAAATTGGCTTCTTACAATAGTGCAAAAACAAACACAGATGATGGCAAGGTATTTGTTTATAGTTATAAACCATTGGTTTTAACCGTTACTGGCTGGGTTATAGTATATGTTCTATTATCATTTACTTTTGATGTAGCAAAACGTGTAATAGAACTTGCAATACTAGAAATAATTTCACCATTGTTTATAGCAACGATTGTTGATCCTAAATCTATGCAAAATGGACCATTCAAGAAATGGCTTAAAACTCTAGGAAATAGTTATGCTAGCTTATTTTTAAGACTTGCTGCTATATCTATAATGTTATTATGTGTTAGATTATTAAGCTACTGGAAACCATCTGCTGATGTAGGTGCATTTGGAAAATTGATCATTCTTATAGCGTTTTTAATATTTATAAAACAGCTACCTAAGTGGTTTAGTAACATGCTTGGCATTGACGGTGATGGAACCGGACTAGGAGGATTAGGTATAGGCAAAAAGATTGGAAGTGCCGCTTTAGTTGGAGGTGCTGCAACCAAACTTGGTCATGGGCTTGCGGGAAATGCTGTTACTGGATTAGGTAATGCAAGGGATACAATACGAGACAATCATAACAGAAAAAAACAAGCTTATTCAAATGGACTTAGTAAAGGTTTGGGTAAAAAAGCTAGAGAAGCTAGACAAAACTGGTATAATAATAATGGCCTTGGGGGTTCAACTTATGCTCAAAAAAGGCAAGCACTTAATCAAGCAAGAAAAGAAGCTAGAAAAAATGCTGGCGTTACTGCTGGTAAACAAGTGGGAAGAGTTGCTGGAGGAGCAATTATAGGTGGAATAGAAGGATTTAAAGCTGGTGTTAATGCAGATAGCTTAAAGGCCGCAACTGCAAATGCAAAAGGTAAAATTGGAACTTTTAAAGGAGAAAGCCTTGGTTTAAATACTGATACTGCATTCAAAAGAGCAAATAAAAAGATTAGTAATATTTATGATGATTTTAGTAATGCAATATATGGAGATCCTGCTAAGAGGTATGAGGCAGCAGATAACTTGAAAAAGAGAAAAAAAAGAGAAGGAATGTATAATACTTCTGAGGTTTCAAAAGCTGGCATAGATTTGGATAAATTAGCGTGTGGATATAATGATGTAAAAAAATTGGGTACGGATAATATTAAAGATACAATTACTGCAAATTATGCAAATGCAAAAGGTTACACTGTAAGTTATGAAACAGATGCGAGTGGTAATAAAGCATTAAAAATTTCAAATGGTGATATGCAAATTGATACAACGACCATGTTCAATGAAGGTAGTAAAATACTTGGACCAACTGGTATAGCACAACTAGCAACATTGCAAAATCAAGTGGCATCGAGTGCACTTAGTGAAAGTGGTTCTAATGCTCAATATATGAATGGATTGGCGTCAAGCATATCTAGTATGCAAACGGCTATCGCTAATACAAATATTCCAGGACTAAATGCTGATGGAACTATTTCTATAAATGGAGCATCATTTAAATTTAGTGGTGATAACAACCCATTAAGTGGAACTGATGTTAAAATTTCAAGAGATAGTATTAGTGATCTTCGAATAGCGCAGGAAGAAGCTCATAGACAAATGGATATTGAAAGGGAAAATTCTGTAAACCAGGATAGAACCCCAGAGGAACGGCAAGAGTCAAAAACAAAGGCTACTGCATTCGAAACGTTGTACAATTCTTTAAGTCAAACGATTGTAATGCAGAATCAATTAAAAAATGCAACGAATGAAATGGGTGAATTACAGCAGAGACAAGAAAAGTTAAAGGCTTTAGTTGATTCAATTGGTAAATTTGAGGTTAATCCTGATGGTGGAATCATATCAAAAAACATATCATTTGGTTCAGACTCTGAAAGAGAATCATATTTATCAAAACAACAGGATAAACTTGATAAAATTAGTAATCCTGGTAAGGAAGAAAAATAGAAAGGGGATTATTTATGAACGGAAATCAGTTTTTGATTGCGGCCAATTCTAAGAGAGGCCAACTTATATTTAATATATTTAGACCAATAGATTTATATATTGCTTTAGGCGGTGGAGCAGCAACAATAATTTTGTTTTTTGCTATTAATCCAGGTAGTTTGTTGACTGCTGCCTTAACCTTAATGCCTCTTGCAGTTTGTGCATTTTTAGTTGTTCCAATACCAAACTATCATAATGTTATGTGTGTTTTGGGAAACGTATATAAATTTTATTTTGTTGAAAGACAGCAGTTTAAATGGAAAGGATGGTGTGCTAAAAATGAGTTCAAAGACTAGTGCTACTACTGAAAGCTTTATGCCTGTTAAAGCAATTGTTAATAATATGTTGGAACTTGATAATGGTATGAAAGTTGCGGGTGTTAAAATTTATCCGAAAAATATATTTATTCTTGAAGAAAATGATCAATTTAATGTTATTGATAGTTTAAAGGATTTATATAATACCATTGATTTTGAATTCTGGACAGTAATGACTGATAGGCCTGTTGATATATCTGTTTATATAGCTCAGCTTCAAATGATGTATAATCAGGCTCAAAATCCAATAATTAGGAAGTTGATAAATCAGGATTTAAATAAAGCAAAAGATTTTAGTGATACTGTTTCTGATGTTGAATTTTACATTCTATTTAAGGAAAAAAACGTTGAAATTGTACAAAAAAAGATTAGGTTAATAATAAATGGTTTGGCCAACGCGGGACTAGCCTCTAGTCAAGCTAACAATGATGATTTGAGAAGCATTTTAGATAACTTTTTGAATGGTGGCCAAAAAACTGAATTTGGGACGGTGTTGGTATAATGAGTAATATTAATATAAAAAAGGAATTAGCGCCTAAAGGGTTAGATTTTAAACCTTCAGAATTTGTTATTAGTGATAAATGGTGTACAATACTTACTGTCGTTTCATTTCCTAAATGGATAACTCCGGGGTTCTTATCAGGATTATCAAATGATTCAGGAGTAAAAATTGTTATAAAACAAATACCATTACCTTTTTCTGTCATGGCGAAAATGCTTAATAAACAATTAGCAGAAATTAAATCGAATTATGAAAAAGAAAATGATAAAACATTACAAGAACAATTAAGGCAGGATTATGATTCTTTGAATGATTTTATACAAATGATAACTAGTAGCCAATCAAGAATTTTTGATTTTCAGATGCATGTTGTGGTAACGGCTGATTCTAAGGAAGAACTTGATAATAGAAAGTTACAAGTAAAAAATTATTTGGAATCAATGGAATTAAGAGCTATACCACTTAGATTTGAACAAAAAAAGGTGCTAAAGTCGATAATTCCAATTTTTCCAAAGCAAGATATAGAAGAACAAATTGGAACACCAATTACTTCTCCAACAATTGCTGCAATGTATCCGTTTGTATTCGATAGTTTAAAAGATCCAGGAATGTCATGTCTACTTGGTACTGATTTTTCAGGTGGAGTTGTTTTATTTAATCAATTTTTATACCAAATAAGAAAAGAATATAATAGAAACAATGCTAATATGATAATTTTAGGTACATCTGGTTCAGGTAAATCAACAGCCGCAAAACTATTACTTAGGACACATATTAGAAATGGTTATAAATTAGTAGTGATTGATCCAGAAGGTGAACTAGAAGAGATGACATCTAGAATGCAAGGGGATTTTATTGATTTGGGCAAGGGTGGACAATTTGGAATGATTAACCCACTTGAGGTTATATTAGAAGCTGATGATGAGGAAATAAGGGATGGTTTAGGGTATACTGTTCTTACTAAAACATTGCAATTTTTAAAAGCTTTTATGAAGTATTATGATCCAACTATAACTGAAGATGTTCTTACTATGTTTAGTGAAATTGCCCAATTAACATATCAACGTTTCGGCATTTCTTTTGAAACAGATTTCTCTCGTATGTCATCTGAGCAATATCCAACATTTTCGGATTTATATGAAACATTGATTAGAAGATTAGAAGCTTATGGAGACCAAGTTACTCATGAAAGAGATATATTAGAAAAACTAGAACTTAAAATAAGACCATTAGTAAAAGAACTTAAATTTTATTTTGATGGTAAAACTACAATTCATCCAAATTCTAAATTCATAGTTTTTAATATAAGAGATTTGATGAATGCTGATGAAAATATTAGGAATGCGTTATTCTTTAATATTCTTAAATATGCATGGAGTCATTGCTTAGATAGTACTATAAATACAATATTGATGGTTGATGAAGCACATATATTATTATCTGGCAATAATACAATAGGTGCCGATTTCTTAGCTCAAATTCAAAGACGTGCAAGAAAATATAACAGTGGTACATTATTTATAACACAACAGCCTAGTGATTTTGCTGCGCCAGAGGTAATAACTCAAGGTAAGGCAATATTTGATAACGCTTCTTATTATCTTGTTATGGGACTAAAAAAACAGGCGGTAGAAGATTTAGGATTGCTTATCGATTTAAACGAGCAAGAAAAAGAAAGTATAAAGAAATATAATCAGGGTGAAGCTCTATTTGTATGTGGAAGTAGAAGAATGAGAATAGATGTTACTTTATCCGAAGCAGAATTAGATTCCTTTGGATCTGGTGGTGGTTTGTAAAAGATGCTTATGCATCTTTTTTTTTGTTACTTATTATGATATAATTTACTTATGTATTATAGGTGGTGTTTATATGAGCTCTAATAAAAATAACAAAGAAGTAAAATTCACAGAGACTGATGATTTAGAAAATTTAGCAATAAATGATTTTGAACTTAAAGATGTTAGTTTTGATGTAGATGTTAAACCAAATAATGAATCAACTACTTCAGCTGTTAATATTGAAGGTAATAATGATAAATTACAAGATATATCCGAAACTCAAACATTTAGAGATGATATGCAAAATGATGCCCCGTTGACGGATGGTATGAATTCATCTATTTCGTCACGTGATACTAATGATTATAATTCAAATATCGATGTTGAAAATAATAATCATGATCAAAATTCAATTAATATTAATGATAGTGATACAAATGAAAGTATAGTTGAGAATGATGATAGAACTATAAACGAAAAAGTACAAGATTTAAAAGATGATATTAATCAAAAAAAAGAAGATTTAAATGATTTAAAAGATAAAATAGAAAATTTGCCAGAAAATGTTAAGAACAAAAAAGCAGAGCTTCAAGAAAAGGCAAAAAAAACAAAAGAGAACATTCAAAATTTGCCAGAAAATGTTAAGAAAAAAGCCGCTGATGCAAAAGATAGAGCAAATCAGATAAAGGATGATATTCAAAATTTTCCAAAAAACAAAGAAGAATTAGCATCAGCATTTAAGGAAAGATTAAAAAAATCTGCTGAAAAAGCAAAAGAAAAAGCAAAAGATACTGCTAATAAAGCAATTGAAAAAGAAAAGGAAAATCTAAAAGATAAAGTTAAAAATAGTAAACCAGTTAAGGCTGCAAAAAAGGTTAAAAAAGCTTACGATAATACAAAAAAAGCCATTAAAATAACGAAAAAAGTAGCAAAAGCTGCTGCAAAAGCTACTAAAGCAGTGGCAAAAGCTGCTGCAAAAGCCATACAAAGTTTAGTTGAGTTGATTGTATCAACAATTCCATGGAGTCTTATTATAATAGGAGCAATACTAATTATTTTTTTAATTATAATTGTTGTAACAGCAATTATTCCTGGAGTATATAATGTTAATGATTCAAGTCAATATGAAAATTATTCTGAGACTGATGCTAAAACTTTGGGGAAAATGAGAAATCTTTATCAAAAATATCCAAATTCTGATGCGGCATTGGCTATGGTTACTGTTATATATCCTTATTATGAATCATTACAAAGCAGGGATGTGTTAGATTTTGTGACCAGTAATAATAAAAATTGGGATTCAAGTAAAACTATTGATGATTATGATGATACATCAAATTATGAGGATTCTGAGGAATCTGAGGACGAAGAATCATGCGATGGAGATGATTGCGACTCGGGAATCAGTGATGATATATATCTTGAACTTTTTAAAAAGTGGAGCTTCAGAAGGAAGTTTAAGTTATTGCTAAAAAAATCTAATTCAATGTCTGAAGATGAATTTTTTAATTATTTGAAAAACGAATACTTTAAATCAGAATCAGGTTATAAATACTTATTTTCTTATGTAAATCATGATAAACAAGACGAGATGGCAAATGCGATTATTGATGATTTAAAAGATAAAAAAGAGTATTTCAAGAGTTATATATATGATGTGATGATATGTTCAAATTCTTCTGCAACTTTAGGATATTCTTATGCTGGTGATATAATACAGGGTGAAGCAGTTGTTGTATTAAAGGATTCTACATCGGGAGATTTTTCAACAATTAAATCGGCAAGTTCATTATATGGAACTGAAGATTTATCATTAGATCTAAAACGTTATGTAATGGGAGTTGCATATGCAGAAAAGGAAAATGGGATTAGACATGAAGCTTCGGCTAAGGCTATTATGATAGCCGCTAAAAGTTTCGTTTTAGGTCGTACTGGACCTGGTTCTAGTGATACTGTTGGCATGGGATTTAAGCCAGATTATTCTGATGGTAAAACGATATTTTATATGAGAGCTAGTACGGCTGATCAAGATTTCTGTGATGTTTATGAAGGTTGTAAAAGTGGAAGTAGATATGCTAAAGAACTTCAAAAAAATTCCTACAATAGTGAAACATTAATAAATATAAAACCAAAATTGGATGCAAACTTACTATCAAATTTAGAGAAGTGGTATGATGAAACAGCAAGTGAGTTTGTATATGATAGTAAAAATAATACCTTTGCTGGTAATCAGTATAGTGATTATAACGCAAGTTGTAAAGTTGGTTCATGTTTGTCACAAAACAAAGCAGTTAGTCTAGCTGAACAAGGTAAGGATTATAAAGGTATTTTATATGGTGATCAAGGTGCATTTTCAAAGTATGAAAAATTTGATATAAAAACTAAAACACTTAGCAAAGAAAGTTCTAGTTGTGAGGCTTTAACTACAAATGGACAATGTGGTATTCCGGATGATAAGTTTATATATTATTCACAATATGATGAAAAATGGAAAAATAATACTTTTTGTGGAAGAACTGTTGAAGCTTGTGGACAGGAAAAATCCGCTACAATAGGAGATGCTGCTTGTGGAGTAACATCAATGGCTATGGTAATAGCTAATTTAACTGATCAAACTTCTATATTGCCGACAGATACAATGAGTGAAGCACAATCCGGAAGTTATTGTGGATGTAAAATAAAGGGAACAGATTCAAGATATTTTCAAACAGCAGCAAATAAGTATGGTTTAACCTACAAATCTTTATCTGTTGATAAAAAGGGAATACAAGAAGCGTTGAAAATATTAAAAAGTGGGGGATTAATAATAGCAAACGTTGGAAGTGCAAGCAAATTTACAACTGGGGTACATTATATAGTTATACGTAAGGTAGATGGCGAAGGCAATGTTTACGTTGGAGATCCAGCACATCCAAATTTTTTGAAAAATCCATATAACATCAATGATTTTGTTAACAAGGGATGGTTAACTCATGGATGGTGGGGGTTTACAAGTGGTAAATCGGCAGAAATTGTGAAAAATTATTGCCAAACGGAAACAAAAAATACAGGTGAAAAGGGTAATGCAACAGGAATATTTATACGACCAATAAAAGGTAATAATGCTTGTAATTATTATCCTACGTATTCATCTGGTAAGTGGCATGGTGGTGGTGATATTCCTACCCCAATTGGTACATCTGTTTTAGCAGCAGATGGTGGTATTGTTGAATCAGTCAAATACTTAGATTGTAGTTATGGACATCATGTTGTAATTAATCATGGTAATGGATATAAATCGTGGTATGGGCATATGTCTACGATATCAGTAAAAAAAGGTGACAAAGTATCACAAGGACAGGAAATAGGAAAATCAGGTAACACCGGTAATTCAAGCGGCCCACATTTGCATTTTGAAGTTAGAAAGTCTCCTTATAGTCATACTCAAAACACTATAAACGTTTGTAATTATATTGGTCAAAATAAGAAATATTCAAATTAAGAAGGAGAAGATTGAAAATGAAAAAAATCTTTTTAGTACTTCTGATGTTATTATTAACTGGTTGTAGTGCCAATGTTGATGTTAACATTCATAAGAATTATTCAGTAACTGAAAAAATTTCGATATTAGAGAATAAGGAAAATATAGATGTGGAGAATTCATCATATGAACAATATGCTAGTGATTTTAAGGAATTCGTAACCCAAAATTATAATTTATATGGATATAAATACTATAATGCGTTTAGTGATAATGTCATTAGTGGTACAGCTACAAAGAATTATAATAACATTTGTGATTATTTTAAAAATTCTCCATCGATTACAAACTTTTTTGATGATGTTAGTTGCGTTCATAAATCGGGATATTATAATATAATAGCTAGTAGTAATTATTTTAAATGTGATAACAACTGTGTTGAAAAACCAGATATTGATAATATTTCTTTAAGTTTAACAATATTACCAAAAGTAATTGAAAGTAATGCAAGTGAAGAAAATGGAAATAAATATGTTTGGAGATTTTCTAATAACACCAATAACAAATTCAATTTAAAAATAAAGGAAAATGTTATTAATAAAGCAGTTAAAAGTACGTCAAATGCAACTATCAAGATGCTGTTAATTATATTCCTAATTGTTATAGCCATTTTCGTATTTTCTTACATTTTATATAAAAAATACAAGAATAATAGGATTGAATATTAAAAAGGAGTCAATATGAAAAAAGTTAAGATTATTGTATTTATGTGTTTTCTGATTTTATTAACAGGTTGTAGCGCTGAAGCAAATGTGGTTATGGATGAATACGGTAAAGTAAGTGAAAATGTGATTATATCTGAAAAGTTATCAAATTTAAATCCAAATAAAAATAGAGCCGAAATAGTACTAAAATCGACTTTAAATAAATATAAATTCGCTTTAGATTCTAGAGAATATAATTATGATACAAAAATAAAAAAAAATAATGGAATTGCCGAATTTACTAATAGTTATAGTGATATAATGAATTATTTTGAAAGTACAGTTTTTTCACAATATGTATATAAACAAATGAAATGGACAGAAACTGATGAATATTTTGAAATAAGGAATGTTTCTGAACATATAACATACTGTGATGATTGTAGTGATTGGCCAGTGTTACCAGATATAAGAGTAAATATAACTTTACCTGTTTCTGCTACTGAGCAAGATGCTGATGAAATAAATGGAACTACTTATACGTGGATATTTAATAAAGATACTCCATCCTCAAAGACATTTTATCTAAAGATAAACAAAAGTAGTCTTAAAAAAAATGAAATTGTGATGAGAAAAGAAAAAAAGACAAAGAAAGCTTTTTCTTTTGCATCCAAAATATTAATTATTTTAATATTTTTAGGAATTTTGATACTTATTATAAAACATTTAATAAAAAAATATAAGAAAAATAAAATAGAATATTAGTAAAAATATTATACCAAATACATTAAATATTTGGTATAATATTTTTATATGGATGATTTATATCGTTTTAAGGGGAGGCTTTAGTATGAAGCTAAAATTTAGAGCAGAACATAAGGATTTTGTGGCTTATGCATGGGCATGTTTATTATTACTTGTAGTTGTGGCTTTATGTGTTGTTAATATTTATCATGTTACAACATCAAATTTGGAGTTAGAAGATAATCACATAGGCTTTACTTTTAATTTTATTCCAGCTTTTTTTCCACCTAGATTAGGGTATACAATTCTTTTTTGGATAGTTTCAGTTGTGGCTTTGACGGCAAGTGTATCAAGCAAATTTTTTACTACTGAAAAAGGTTTTGGTATAGTACAAGGTAAAAAAGAAGATGGCTTTGGTAGATTTGCTAAGGAAGATGAATATAAAAATTTCAAAGATGTAGAGCCTGTTGAACTTACGGCAAAGGAAAGTACGGTGGCAGGATTTCCACTTGTTTACGATAAAAAGAAAAATTTAGTATACGTAGATAATGGAGAATTTCACTCACTTGTTATTGGTGCTACGGGTTCAGGTAAAACTCAAATGGTAATTAATCCATTAGTTAATATTTTATCTAAAAAGGGTGAATCAATGGTTATTACCGATCCTAAGGGTGAAATTTATGAAAAAAACGGTGAAATGTTAAGAGATTTAGGATATGACGTTATAGTAGTTAACTTTCGTGATCCTCAAAATGGTAGTTGTTGGAATCCTTATACATTGCCATATAAGTATTACAAAGAAGGTAATCAAGATAAAGCTAATGAACTTTTAAATGATATGGCTATTAACATAGCAACTGATGAGAAGGCTGATGATCCTTTCTGGACTAATTCAGCAGCTGATTATTTAACTGGTTTATCTCTTGGAATGTTTGAAGATGCACCAGAAGATGAAATAAGTATTTCAACGGTAAACTTAATGATGACGGTTGGTGAGGAAAAAGTTGGAGCATCAACTTACATTAAGGAATATTTTAAATTTAAAGATCCAGCAAGTCCTGCTGCAATTAACGCACTTGGAACGGTAAACGCACCACAAGATACTAAAAACTCAGTACTTTCGGTATTAAAACAAAAAATTAAAGTGTTTGCAGTTACTCAAAATTTAGCAGAAATGTTATCACGTAGTGACTTTGATATGGAAACGATAGGAGAGAGAAAAACAGCTGTATTTATGATTATACAGGATGAAAAAACAACATATCATGCACTTGCAACAATCTTTGTAAAACAATGTTATGAATCATTAATTTCAGTTGCACAAAGACATGGTGGTAAGCTTCCTGTTAGAACAAACTTCTTGCTTGATGAGTTTGCTAATATGCCTAAGTTTAAAGATATTACAACGATGATTACGGCAGCTCGTTCAAGACAAATAAGAATGACAATGATCATCCAAAACTTTGCACAGTTAAAACAAGTTTATGGTAATGAAGATGCTGAAACAATTCGTGGTAACTGTGGTAACATTTTATACTTGTTAACTGGTGAATTATCAGCGTTAGAGGAGATAAGTAAACTATGTGGTGATAAAATAGTAAAAGTAGGTAAGGATAAAAAAGAGGAAACAAGACCACTTATTACTGTTACTGAACTCCAAAGATTTAAAGAAAATGAAGTACTTATTTTAAGACATCGTCTTCCGCCACTTAGAACAAAGTTCTTACCATTTTGGAATACTGATTTCGGATATGGTAAAAATAATGCTGAAGTTCCACCTGCTAAGGTAACATCTCATGAACAAAGAAAAATAAAATTATTTGATATAAGAGAATTTGTTAAGAAGAAAAAAGAAGAAAAGAGAAATGAACTATATGGTGGTGGGGAAGCAAATCCGTTTGGCGTGAGTATGACACCTAATCCGTTTGGAGGAAATGCAAATCCGTTTGGACCGTCTCCATTTGGTGCTCAAACAAATCCAAATCCTTTATCAGCTTTCGGTGCTACTACTAGCATGCCATCAGCACCTTCACCACTTAATTCAGCCTCATCATCTGATAATAGTAGTGATGACTTAGATATTGATGCTATGATGAAAAAGATTGATGCTAGAATAGCAGAGTTAGAGGAAGAAGAAAAAAGAGAAAAGGAAGCTGAGGATAACGAACTTAAAGCATCGGAACAAAAGATGGTTGAAGAAAAAAATGATGATGCCAAAGACAGTAATGATAAAACAAGTTTAAATAATTCTACTGTGGATAATGGTAAACTTGAATTTCCTTCATTTGGTAGCAAGGATATATCAAACTTTGGAAATACAAATAGTGAAGCAAAACATGATATGTTTGATGATATGATTGAAGATTTATCTTTTGATGAACCTATTGATAAAAACGATGCTATCAAAGATGAAAATATCTTGAAGGATGATAAATCAGAAATTAAGGCTGAAGAGCCCATAAACAAGCAAGCTGATGATAAAAATGGTGAAGCTAATGTTTATAGAAATACTGAAGAAATAGATAAAATTATGAAGAAGAAAGATACATCTAAAGATGATGATGATTTCTTTGATGAATTCTTTGAGTAAAAGCACACTAATGTTGTGCTTTTATTCATATATTATAATGGTGATGTTATGCAAATTAAAATTAGTGAAATAGAAAATAAAAACAATATAATAGATATAAGAACAAGCACAGAATTTAATGAATTTAATATTGGAGGAAGAAATATTACAAGAATGAATTTACTTAAAAATCCAGAATATTATTTAGATAAAAATAATACATATTACATAGTTTGTAATAAAGGAACGGTAAGTTTATCTTGTAGCAGGCTACTTAATGCTCTTGGATATAATTGTTATAGCGTAGCAGGGGGAATTGATGATTTAAAGAAACTTTAAGGTTTCTTTTTTTATTGCAAAATATGACAGTTTTTTTAAAAATAATTCATATAATAGAAGGCTAAGCAAAAGAAAGGACTATGTTATGAATTATTATGAGAAAATAAAAAACGAATTAATAAATAATGAATTATATAAAAAGGTAAAGGATTATTCGAAAAATAGAAGTGATTTAAATACGTATTATAAAGTTGGTAAATTATTAAATGATGCTGGAAAAAGTTATGGAGAAGGAATTATAAAGAAGTATTCTGATAGATTAACTAAAGAGTTGGGTAAGGGATATGGATTATCAAATTTAAAAAATATGAGAAGATTTTACAATATTGCAAAAAGCCAGACAGTGTCTGACCTTTTGAGCTGGAGTCATTATGAACTAGTCAAGAAAAAGTAGACACGTTAAATAGGGCACATTAAAAATTATTATCCTGTTTATATTGAACTGGAGTTTTATAATTTAATGCATATGATGGTCTTTCATTATTGTAATAATAAATGTACTCCTTAATTAATTTTGGTATATCTTTACAATTTTTAATATCAAAATCAATAAATAATTCTTCTTTAATCCAACCATTTAATGATTCATTTACAGGATTATCTGTAGGTGTTCCAGCTCGACTCATAGAACGTTTTATGTTATAATCTTTTAAGAGTTCATTGTAACTCTGTGATGAATAGACTGAACCTTGATCTGTGTGTAATATAATCAATTTTTCAGTTTGTTCTTTTTTTATTTTATTTAAAATTTGTTCTAGTCCATCGTAGTATGAATGAAAATCTCCTTTTTTAAATGACAATCCATAACCAATTATTTCTTTATTCCAAGCATCAAAATACATAGTTAATTCATAATATTTTCCGTTAACCCAAAAAGTAGTCATATCTGAAACAACAACTTCATAAGGACCATTTATTTGTTTCCATCCATTCCAAATTAAATTATTATATTTATATTGTTGCTCTCCTGGTTTTTTCCATCTATAATGTTTGCCACAAGATCGTATATTCTCATATTTACAACATAAATGAACATGGTTATCAGACCAAACAATTCCATAATTTAATCTCGCATAAGCATTTATCCATCTATAACCATGTGATGGATATTTATTATGTATTTTTTTTATTAATTCTATATCTGAATTTCTTGAAATCATTTTTTCACTCGGATAATTGTTTCTTTTTTTCCACTTATAATATCCAGATTTGCTAACTTTCATAATAGTACATAATTCAGAAATAGAATAATTGGTTTTATATTTATCAATTATTTCATATTCACATCGAATATAGTAACGTATTCCTTTTGATCCCCACCTCCTTTCACCTGATAACCTTTTTTTAATCTTTCAATTTCAATATCCTTTTTCAAAATGATTTGTTTTAGTTTCTCTTCTTCTGTTTTAGGTTTGTAGTATTTTCCTCTTTTACTACCAGGAACAGGACCACATTTTCTCTTTAATCCTTTTGTTCCTTCTTTTTCATACTTATGCACCCATTTGTAAATAACTCTTCTATTTAAATTATATTTAGAAGAAATTTTTAACATTGTTGATTCTCCACTTAAATATTCTTTTACTATTTTTTCTTTTTCTTCTATAGTTCTAAAAACTCTCTTATTTTCCATTATTCCTCCTTATAAAATAATAACAAAAAAAGTAGAATGTGTCTTAATTACTTGTCTACTTTTAGTATATCACTTCATTATGTTGAACTTTTAAAAATAGATGATATAAATAAAATTAATTATTATATAAGAATAACAGAAGAACAAAACCTATCAGTAAGAAAGTTAAGGGATCGTATAAAGTCTAGTGAGTATGAAAGACTAGATGATAATACAAAAGAAAAACTAATTAATAAAGAAGAGATTAATGCTGGTGATTTAATAAAGGACCCAATACTTATAAGAAATAAGTTTGATACAAGTAAGATATCAGAAAAGATGCTTTTAGAAACTATTATGGATAATTTAGAAGAATTTTTAAGTGAGTTTGGTGATGGATATAGTTTTATAAAAAGTGAGTATCCAATAAAGATAGGTGATAGATATAACTACATAGATATGCTTTTATATAACATTTACGATAATTGTTATGCAGTAATAGAACTTAAGATAAACGAAATAAAAAAAGAACATATAGGACAAGTAGAAACGTATATGAACTTTATTGATAAAAATTTAAGAACGATTAATCAAGGCCCAACTATTGGTATTATCGTGTGTAAAAAGAAAAATGGCTATTTATTTAAATACGTAACTAATAAAAAAATATATGAAAGAGAGTATGAATTAGTGTAAATCATACCATTTCATTTTAAATTTGTGATATACTTGTATATAGAATAGGGAGGCAAAACATATGGAATACTTAATAATAGGATTACTTATATTGATTATCATCTTAGTCATATTTTCAATATCTAAAAACATTAATGAAGGTAACATTACTGAGCGTTTAGGTAAACTAGAAACTAATGTTATTAAAGAATTAGGAGAGTTTAAATCTGGTGTTAGTACTAATTTAAATAATGATTTTGAAAAGCTTAATGATAGAATAGAGCATAAACTTAATATGATAAATGATCATGTTAATGAAAGATTAGATGTTAATTTTGAAAAAACTAATAAAACATTTACATCTGTCTTAGAAAGATTATCAAAAATAGATGAAGCCCAAAAGAAAATTGATAGCTTATCAACTGATATCTTATCTTTGCAATCTATTTTAACTGATAAGAAAACCAGAGGTATTTTTGGAGAGGTTAATTTAAAGCATATTTTGGTAAGCGTATTTGGTGAAAACAATGATAAAATATACAAACTTCAATATACTTTTGAAACAGGTGTGATAGCAGATTGTGTTTTATTTGCACCAGAACCACTTGGTATGGTTGCAATTGATTCTAAATTTCCACTTGATAACTATAGATTAATGATAGATAAAAAGGCAGGGATAGTAGAAAGGCAAAATGCTGAGAAAAACTTTAAATCAGATGTCAAAAAGCACATTGATGCAATTGCTAGCAAATACATAATTAAAGGTGTAACAAGCAATCAAGCAATAATGTTTTTACCAGCTGAGGCTATATTTGCGGAACTTAATGCATATCATCCGGACATAATAGAATATGCTTATAAAAAAAGAGTATGGCTTGCATCACCAACTACTTTAATGTCTACTCTAACAACTATTGAACTTGTTATTAAAAACATAGAAAAAGATAAATACACGAGTGTCATACACGAAGAATTAAATAAACTTTCTGTTGATTTTAAAAGATATAAAGAAAGATGGGATAAATTATCAAGAAGTATTGATGCGGTAAGTAGAGATGCTAATGACATTCATATAACAACGGATAAAATCTCAAAAAGATTTGATGTCATTAATAACGTAGATACAAAAAAATTGAATAATTCGGATGACTAATTTGACAAAATTAAATGAAAGTGCTATTATTAATATCACTCGCGTAAATTTAAGCGAACAATCGCAGTAAATAAACATGAAAGGGTGATGGTTATGAATAATAGCACAAATGGATTTTTATTCGACATAAACTCAGATAATTTTAGTGTTAGTCTTGAAAGAGCATTAAAAGATAAAAGATTATTTGTTGCAGCAGCACAAGGCAAAGTTTCAGACATAGATTTATTATCTAAGTTATATATTGTTGAACAAGAAGTTAGAAACAGTAAAAATTATGATGTAAAAATTGTAGAAAATTATCATGATAATGGTGATTCATTTACAGCAAGTGTAAGTTTTTTACCAACAGAAAAACCAGCTATATTAAAATAGCTGATTTTTTTTTGATATTTCTATGATTATATTCATATCGTCGTCATTTGCCATAACATTTTTATGTGGTTTTCCACATTTTTCACATTTATAAATTATCTTATATGTATTTTTAAATTTTTCAATATCTACTGGCTTTAACATTCCTAAACAATCATTTAGTCTATCACCAGGATTTATATCTACGTGTTTAGAATATAAACAATATGGGCAGTGGTCTCTTGCAGTATAATTTAATTTTTCTACCATCTTACCACAATTTTCACAAACAAAAGATTCATCTTTCATTGTAAATTTTTTCATAACAAATCACCAGGATAAATTATAACACGTATTTTAAATTATGTCTAAATATGTTATAATTATTAAGGAAATTAGGTGATTATAATGAATTTGAGTGATAAATACATAGTAACAATAGATAATTTTGATGGCCCATTAGATCTTTTATTACACCTAATTAAAGAACAAGATATTGATATTTATGATATAAAAATAGAAGATATAACAAAACAATATCTAGATTATATAAAGCATATGAAAGAACTTAATTTAGAAATTGCCAGTGAATATTTAGTTATGGCATCTGAACTTATAGAGATGAAATCAAAAATGCTTCTTCCTAAAAAGAGAGAAAAAGAAGATGATGATTATGAGGAAGATCCTAGAGAATTATTAATTGAAAGACTACTTGCTTATAAAAGATATAAGGAGGTAACTAGTGAATTTAAAGATTTGGAGCTAACTAGAAAAATGATATTTACTCGGGAACCTGATAATTTAAATCGTTATGCAAAAGAAGAGGAAAGTATTGAAGAGCTTAGAGTAGCTGACCTAATAGATGCTTTTAACAATCTTTTAAAAAGAAAAGAACTTGATAGGCCAATTGCAACTAAAATAACAAAAAAAGAACTATCAGTAGCTGATAAAGTTAATAAAATAAAGAATATATTAAGAAATAAAAAAAGAATTAATTTTGAAGAAATTTTTGAAGTATCAACTAAAGAAGAGGTAATAATAAGCTTTTTATCGGTTCTAGAAATGGTAAAAAAAGATGAAATATTATTAACTCAGGATGGTAACTTTAAAAATATAGTTATTTCTTTAAAAGAAGGTGAGTAAAATGAAAATGGGAGTACTTGAGGGATTACTTTTTGTAACTGGTGAAGATGGGCTTTCTTTAGAGATGATAGAAAAGTTACTTGAGGCATCAAAAGATGAAGCCTTAAAATTATTAGAGCAATATAAAAAATCTCTTGAGTTTGAAAACAGGGGATTAAAACTAGTTTATTTAGGTAACAAATATAAGTTAACGACTAAGGAAGAGCATAAAAAATACTATGAATTACTGGTTGATAAAACCGTAAGTGGAAGTCTTTCTCAATCAGCATTAGAAACCCTTGCAATAATTGCATATAATGAACCTATAACAGTTGGTCAAATAGATGAGGTAAGAGGTGTATCTTCAAGAGATATGGTTCGTAAATTACTGTTTAAGGGACTAATAGATATAGCGGGTAAAAGTGATCTACCAGGAAAACCCATGCTTTATAAAACAACTAATAAGTTTTTGGATTACTTTAATTTATCGTCAAAAAATGAACTGCCTGAGATTAATATGAATGAAGAAATATCAGAGGAAGAAAAGGATCTATTTATATCAAGATATAAAGAAGAAAAAAAGTAAGGAGATGATTGTATGTATATTTTGATTATTATAGTTATAATATTATTGCTTTTGTCTGTAAGACAAATCAATGAGTATGAAAGAGGAGTTAAATTTACTTTAGGAAAGTTTAGTAAAATAATGAATCCAGGTTGGAGAATAGTAGTACCTATTTTTCAAAACTATAAAAAGGTAGATATAAGAACAAAAGCGGTAGATGTTCCAGAACAGGATGCTATAACTAAAGATAATGTATCAGTAAGAATTAATGCAGTAATTTATTATAAGGTATTTGATGCATCAAAGGCGGTTTTAGAAGTGGAAAACTTCTACTTTGCAGTAGGACAGCTTGCTCAAACTACTATGCGTAATGCAGTTGGTTCTGTTTCATTAGATGAGCTATTAAGTGAAAGAGATAAGATATCGGAAGAAATATGTAATATAATTGATAAGGCGACTGATCCTTGGGGAATAAAAGTTGAAAACGTTGAACTAAAAGATGTTTCTCTTCCAGAAGAAATGAAGAGGGTAATTGCAAGAGTTGCTGAAGCAGAAAGAGAAAAAGAAGCAGTTATTACTAAAGCTAAGGGAGAGGTTGAAGCATCTGAAAATTTAGCTAAAGCAGCAAATTTAATGAGTTCGACTCCAGGTGCAATGCATTTAAGAACTTTATCAACTTTATGTGATATATCATCTGATCAGTCTAATACAGTTGTATTTGCATTGCCAGTTGAAGTATTAAAGAGTTTTGAAGGAAAATCTTTAAGTGAAGAAAAGATAGAAGCAGTTGTAAAAAAGATAAATAACAAAAATAAAAAATAATTCATTCAGCGTGAATTATTTTTTTTTTATTAGCTTTTTTTCTCCTTTTTAACATATCGTTAAATATATCATCAAAAGATGAATTCATACATTTTTGACATAGGTTAATTAGTATGGCAGGTGTAAAATCTTTTTTTTCACTCAATTTAATTTCTTCTTCTAAAATATCATATTTTTTACCATTTAGGTTGTTTTTATCTTTTTTTAATAAAAATAAATAAAGTTTAGGATATATAATGTCTAAAAGCTCATTCCATTCCTTATCTTTTGAAATTAAGCAGGCTTCTTTATAAGTTAATTCAGATAGTTTGGATGCTTTTAGGCTATCTATATATTCTTTTTCTTTTAATGTTATTATTAAATTTATATCTTTATTAAATTCTTCTAAAATGATCTTTTTGTAACTATTATCAAGCCTTTTTGGATCATGACCAATTATAGAATTTATGTGTTTTAAGGCAATATAGTTTTTTTCTAAAGTATTTTTTGCATTGTTATATGCTTCCTCATTTTTTTCTCTTTCTTTTAAGGAATATGAAAAATTAGTTCCAATTGCTTTTGATAGAACTTCTATTAGTTCGTTATAATTTTCTTTTTGTGATCTTAAAAAATCTTTTAATTCCATTTCATTTATCCATAATAAATTATCATTGTTTTTCTTAAATTCATCTTTATTATATGGCTCTTCAGAGTAGTAATATAAAGTATTACCGCAACTAAATTTATATATAAAATATTCATCCTTTGTTTTTAATTTATATTTTTCTTTTAATGCTTTTTTTAAAAACTCTTTATAATTTATATTATCATTACACGTAAAAGAAGGTAAGTCATACTTTCCATCATTATCTAGTAGTAAAATTTCTTTATTTGAATTAAATGAAATTACTTTTAACGTTTTCATCCTATTTCTCCTTTTGACTTATTTTAGCATAAATCCTATAAAAAAAACAAACCATTTTAAGTAATGGTTTGTTTATTTTTAAATGGTACCGGTAGTCGGGCTTGAACCGACATGGTATTACTACCACTAGATTTTGAGTCTAGCGCGTCTACCAATTCCGCCATACCGGCATCAATAATAGAATTATATCATATTTATTATCATTTTTCTATAAAGTTTTTAAAAAATAATGATATAATTAATAAAGAGGTGAATTGATATGAAATATTATTGCATAGGTATTAAAGGATCTGGTATGGCAACTCTTGCAGAAATACTTTTTGATTTAGGACATGAAGTATCAGGTTATGATGATTATAAAGAACATAAATTTACGCAAGAAGGTTTAGATAAACGTGGTATTAAAATATATTATGATAGTACGCATGATATTCCAAAAGATACGATAGTAACTTATTCTAAGGCTTTTAGTGTGGATCATCCAGAAATAAAAAGAGTTAAAAGCTTGGGCTTAAAAATAATTGCTTATAATGAATTATTAGGTAAATTAAGTAGTGAATTTAAAACTATTGGTGTTTCTGGAACTCATGGAAAAACAACAACATCAACCATGATCTCACATGTTTTAGGAGAAACTAAGGGATGTAATTATTTTATTGGTGATGGATCAGGCTTTGCTGATAGAAAGAATGAGTTATTTACCCTTGAATCTTGTGAATTTAACAGACACTTTTTAGCATATCATCCATATTATGCCATTGTAACAAACATAGAACTTGAGCATACGGAATGTTATAAAGATATAGATGAAATTATAAAAACATTTGAAGAATTTGCTAATAAAGCACATCATGTAATAGCGTGCGGTGATGATAAAAACGTAAGAAAAATGAACTTAAAAAATGATGTTACTTACTATGGTTTTGATGATTGCAACGACGTTGTATGTAAAAACGTTACTTTAGATAAAAACGGAAGTAAATTTGATGTTTATATAAAAGGAAAATTATATGGACACTTTGATATTCCTCTATTTGGTAACCATATGATATTAAATGCATTAGCGTGCATTACGGTTTGCAATATGGAAGGAGTAGATAAAGAAAAGATTCACACTTTACTTCATACTTTTAAAAATGCAAAAAGAAGGTTTAAAGAAAAAAAGTTTGGAAGTGTAGTTACAATTGATGATTATGCTCATCATCCAACAGAAATTAAAGTTACAATACAATCAGCTAGACAAAAGTATCCAAACAAGGAAATAGTAGCAGTATTTTTACCTAATACATATTCTAGAACTAAAGCTTTAATGAGTGATTTTATAAGTGCTCTTAAAACTGCTGATAAAGCATACGTTATGGATATACACTGTGATAGGGAAAGAAAGGAAGATTATCCTGGAGTTTCAAGTGATGAAATAATTAAGAATGTTCCTAACGCAGAAAAAATATCACTTGATACAGTAGATAAGTTATTAAAACATAAAAACGCTGCAATATGCTTTATGAGTTGTACTAACATTTATGAATTATTAGATAAATATGAAGCATTACTTTTGAATAAAAATAATTAAAATGGTCACCATATTAATGGTGATTTTTTTATGAAAATATTAATAACAGGTGCTAAAGGTGGTATAGGATATTTAACTGCATTAACATTAGCAGAAAAAGGACACAAAGTTTATCTTACTTGTCATACTAATAAACAGCTTAAAAAAGTAAAGGAAAAAATAGGAAAACAAAAGAACATAACTGTTTTAAAGCTTGATATAACATCAGAAAAAGACAGATTAAGAGTCTTAGATTTGGACATAGATTGTTTATTTAATAACGCAGCAGTAGCACTTGGAGGAAGTATTATTGAAGCTGATATGGATTATGTAAGAGAAAATTTTGAGGTTAACGTTTTTTCGTCATTTAGACTTTTGCAAATTGTATTAAGAAAAATGATAGAAAAAAATAAGGGAAGAATAATTGTTATGTCTTCACTTGCAAGCATGTTTCCGATACCTTTTTCAGGTGTTTATTCTGCAACAAAGGCAAGTATAACGTCCATTACTAAGTCCCTTCAAAAAGAACTTTCTTTTATAAAATCTAACGTTAAGGTAATATTAATAGAACCAGGACTTTATCATACTGGATTTAACCAGGTTTATTTAAATAATAAATATGATGATGGTAAGTATTTTAAAGATGTAAAAGAAAAACTAAAAAAGATAGAGAATACCATATTTAAAATGACCGAGAAAAAAAGCTTAGATTCTATTGTCGTCCAAATTGTTAGAGCTATAGAAGATAAACATCCTAAAAGTGTTTATAGAGCGCCTAAACAAGAGGCATTTTTAGCTAAATTATATAGTATATTTAAATAATTATCATATAATTAAGTATGAATGGTAATGAGTTAAAAGAAAAATTAGATGAACTTAAAACTGAAGATTATATATGGCTTTTATATATAGGAATCATAATAATTAGTTGGTATTCTAACAACGTAGAAAGAAAATATTTTATAACTAGAGATTTAAAAAGTAAGGAAAAATATCGACGTTTAATGGTTCTTATTTTTACTATCTTATTAGTGGTGTATTTCTATTTTACAAAAAGTTCATATGATGATATTTTAAAGCTAAAGCAAAGTGATTCTAAAAGTAAGAAAGATTTAACTTATTTATCGTTTTTAGGTTCTTTTCTTGTCTTGATAAGTGGCATAATATTTTTATATATAGCATTTAAAGATGAGAATTTAGATGTTGAACTTGCATTTAATTAATTATGATGTTTTTGAATATAATTAAATAACGAGGAGGGATTTTATTTTGTTACCAAATGTTCCTCCTAAATTATTTTCTTTAAGTGCGGTAGTAGTTGGTTACATATTAATTGATGATATGACTGCAAATGAACAAAATGCTGTTGGTAACTGGCTTATGCTTGTTGCACAAGTTTTATCTACCAACGCTTTTTATAGAGCGGTAATGCAAGAAAGGGGTCTTGAGCCTAAAGAATCTACTGAAACAGGCAGAAATAACGCTGATACTTTTTCTGGTTCTAGTAGTAATAGTTCACCAAGCGATACGCCCGATAATGAAACCGTTGTTATGCTAGAGAAAATGGTTCGTGCTATGCAAACTGAAATAGATAATATTAAAAGGAATATGAATTTATAATTGTTCATATTCCTTTTTTATCCACAGCATAAGTAAGTTTACGATGTAATTAATTTCTTTTTCGGTTAAATCTCTGCCTTTTGGAATTTTATGCCACTTTTCTAAACACTCGCGGCAACAACAAGCACAGGCATGTTGTGCAATAAAAACAGGATGACCTTTCATAGGAGTTTGTTTTCCATCGTTTGGTATGTCCTTTGGAGCAAGCCTTTTTGTTATGAAATCATATGCGTGTTCTTTTATCTTTTTAAAACCTTTTTCATTTATATAACTAATCATGTATTTTCTTAAATGAAAGCTACTTCTGAATTTAGATTTTGATAAATTGTCTAATACGTCCTTATAAGTCATAATAATTACCTCTGTTTAAATTATAGTACATTTTCTTTAATTTGTTAAAATTTTACAGAAAATGGATTTTAATAATATAAAATCTTTTAAATTATACCTTTTTTGCTTAAGACAAATTTAAAAACTTGTTAATAATATAATGCAAAATAGAATTTTTTAAAGTTGTGATAACATGAGGCCAGGAACATTTATATATTGGGTGTCTTTTCTTATTCTATGAAAGAATAAGGGGTAGTATTATTAAAAAGCAAATCTTTGTTATTAAAGTACTTCGTTATGTTGCCATAATTTTATCACTCTTATTAGCAATAATAATAGTTATAAAAAATAGACACCAGCTTTAGGCTGATGTCCTTTAAATGATTTTAAGCGGACATTCAAATAATGAATTATATGAAGCATCCTTCATCTAGCTGCATCATGTCATAAACTAATTTTGCTATCAAGTGTTTTTTTACGAAAGGTCGTTTATAAAAAAATAAAAACTAGATGGAAGTCATCTAGTTATTTACAATTGGTAGCGAGAGAGGGGATCGAACCCACGACCTTTCGGGTATGAACCGAACGCTCTAGCCAGCTGAGCTATCTCGCCATAAACTGCATTAATATAATAGCAAGAAATTTACGTTTAATCAAGTGTTTTTTTTCAAAAAATCAAATTAGTTTATAAACTTTAAAAAAAATTAAAAATAAATTAAAATCTTGTTGATTAATAAAAGTTTTACATTTATAATAAATAACCATACATGGCAATGAGCCTTAATTGTTAAGCATGGTTATGGTGGTGGTATTATGAATTATGAAACAGTTTTATTAAAGACTAATCGCTTGATAATAAAAAAGGGTGAAATAAATGATTTTTTAAAGGTTTATGAGTATGATTTTTCTAAACTAAAAAACGTAGATGGTGAGTGTAAATTAGTTAAACAAGATTTATCTAAAATAGAGGCTTGGTTTAAAGGTGGTATAAATAAATATTATTCCAAAATAAAAAAGGGACATATGTTTGATTGGATAATATATGCTGATAACATTCCAACTGGAAACATATTAACTGAGGGTGAAAATTTGGATACTAAAACCGTTTTTGTATCCTATAATATGCATCCATCATATTGGAATAAAGGATATATGACTGAGGCTTTAGAAAAAGTAATGGAGTTTTTATTCTCCATAGGATACGATAACGTTATATGTAAATATTCTGATGGAAACATAAGAAGTAAAAGAGTAATGGAAAAATTAGGATTTAAACCGTTTATGATAGAGCAAGATTCATGGAAAAATGAAAAAGGTAATTTAGTTGATGATTATGTAATGATTATGACTAAGGATGACTTTCTTTCTAAAACAGCAAGGTTAAAAGTGATAAAGAATTCTTTATAGAATTCTTTTTTTGTAGTATAATTAAATTATAGGAGGATTATAAAATGAAAATATTAGTAACTGGTGGAACAGGATTTATAGGAAGTCATACTTGCGTTGAACTTCTTGATGCGGGATATGATGTTGTAATTGTTGATAATTTATCAAACTCAAAAAAAGAAGTAGTATCATACATTGAAAAAATAACAGGTAAAAAGGTTGCTTTTTATGAAAATGACGTATGTGATAAAAAAGCTTTAATAAAAATATTTAAAGAAAACAAAATAGATGCAATAATACATTTTGCAGGTTACAAAGCAGTTGGCGAATCAGTTTTAAAACCACTTATGTATTACCGTAACAACTTGGATTCTACGTTAAGCTTACTTGAGGTTGCAGATTTATTTAACGTTAAAAAAATTGCGTTTTCATCTTCTGCGACGGTTTATGGAAAACCTAAATCACTTCCAATAAAAGAGGATTTTCCTCTTAGCACAACAAATCCATACGGAACAACAAAACTTATGATAGAAAGAATATTAAAGGACTTATATAAGGCTGATAATAACTGGAGTATTGCAATACTTAGGTATTTTAATCCGATTGGAGCACATAAGTCAGGTCTTTTAGGAGAAAATCCAAATGGTATTCCAAACAATTTGATGCCATATATAATTAAGGTTGCAACTGGGGAACTTAAGTGCCTTGGAATATTTGGTAACGACTATGATACAAAAGATGGAACTGGTGTTAGAGACTATATTCACGTTGTTGATTTAGCTAAAGGACACGTTAAGGCAGTAGATAAGATATTAAAAACGACAGGATGTGATTGTTATAATCTTGGTACTGGTAATGGATATAGTGTTCTTGAATTAGTAAATACATTTATGAATGTAAATAAAGTTGATGTTAAATATGAAATAAAAGAAAGACGCCCAGGAGATATTGATGCTTGTTATGCAGATCCATCATATGCTTATGAAAAGTTAGGTTGGAAAGCAGAAAAAGATATTAATGAAATGTGCCGTGATGCATATAATTTTGTTAAGAAGGATTAGGTGATTTTATGATATCAATGAAGGCTTTAAAAATGCTTTTAGAAACTAGTTTAAGTGATAATAATTATGATAAATTTCTAAATCAATTAAATGACTTAGAAATAGATAAAGATAATTTTTGGAATGTTATTGCGGTTGTAGAGGAAGTTATAAAAGATAAATGCTTGACAGAGACTATAGAAAATAAAAAAGATAGCAGGAAGGTACTACTTCAAGAATTTGGAGTGATAGAAAAAGAACATAATTTCTTTGACGATTTAGAAGATTTTAAAATTAAGATTTCTAATTTATTTAAAAATAAATTATCAAATTATAAGGATGATTCATTAGAAGATATTTATAATAAATTAGATGACTTTGAAGGTAGGCTTATATGAAGAAATTAAATAACGTATTAATATTTTTATGTTCACTTGCAGCAGCTTGTTTCTTTGTTAGAGATTTAAACGTAGGCTCATATGATAGATTACTTGGGGATATAACTATTCCTTTAGTACTACTTCTTCCAAGAATATTTAGTAAATTATTTAAAATAAAAATAACTTCTGCAATGGAATTAGTTTATGTTATCTTTATAATACTTGCACAGTTTATAGGAAGCGTTGTTAATTTATATAACAAAGTTTGGTGGTATGACTTATTCACTCACTTTTTATCTGGCGTTTTAACATCTATTTTAGCACTTGTTGTATTAAATTGGTTTGGAATATATAAAGAAAAAAATAGAGGATTTAACTTTTTATTTATAATATCATTTACACTTATGATTGCCTCTATTTGGGAATTTTTAGAATTTGGAGCGGATACATTCTTTGGTATGAACGTTCAGCATTCTCTTGATACAGGAGTGCGTGATACAATGGAGGATATGTTAATTGCATTTTTAGGTAGTCTTATAGTTAGCATTTCTTACTTAGTAGAAAATAAAATAGCAAAAAATGGATTTTTAAAAAGAGTAGTTAGTGACTTAAAGTAATTAAGCACTAGCTCTCTTTTTTTATGCCGTAAATATTATTTATGGGATCTTTAAATAGTTTGTACTTTAACGGATTATACGTAAGATAAGTAAGTATTATGTAAATTATTATTATAAATAAAATAGATGCGTTTTCCAATTTTAAATCCTTTTTCATGTTTATTATACTAATTGTTATTAACTGTGATATTATGATTGTTATAAGCATTAAAAATATTGTAATTAAAATTTTTTCTCCTATTAAACTATATATAGGAAGGTAAAAAATCAAGAAAATTGGTATGGAAGATATACTTGCTATAACATTAGATATACAGACATTTTTATAATTTAAATGTTTTACTTTAACTATTATTTTTTGAATAACTCCAGAAAATAGTATACTTCCAAAAAGTATTTTCATATGTTCCCAAATACTTTCATTAACAGGTGATATTATACTTGTTATAAAACTTGGTATTTTATCATACAAAAAGTGAAGTGGAAAACAAAGTAAAAACGCCATTATAACACCTAGTATTTTTAGTTTTTTAAGTGACATATTAATCTCCTTTCTTTAAATAATATGAATTTTATGGGTATATTTATACTTTACAAATAATGCTTTTAATGTATAATAAAAAGATGTATATTGGAGGAAAGAAATGGCAAATGTTAAAACAAAATTATTTGAAACTAGCAAGGTGAAAATTACTGATGTTAGTTCAATAATAGATGAAATAGATGAATATAGACATATTAGTAGTTTAGGAAATGACATGTTTATAGCAACTACAAAAGATTATAAGCACATTATTCTGGATAGTGATTTTAAAAAAGTTATAATAAAAAATAGTATTATACCTTTTAAAGAGGATATTTTTATATTTGGAGAAGAAATTGAAGGAAATAGGTTATATGGTTTTATGAATAAAGAAGGAAAAGAAATAATTCCTGCTAAATATACTGATATTTCATGTGATTATGGTATAGCAGTAGCGAAGGAGTCAAATCATTATGAAAAAAAAATTATTAATAAACCTGGGACTGATGAGAAAGAAATAGGATGCTATGATTTTCGAATATTAAGTGATGATAGGCTTTTTATAGAAGAATATGTTAAACGCTATTTGTCAGATAATAAGGGTAACACAATAGCATTATTAGAAAATATTGAAAAGTATAGTCCATATGGATGTGAAAAATTTAAGGATGGTCTTTTAAGAGTTAAAGAAAGAATTGATCAAGGAGAATACAAGATTGTTTTTATTAATAAAAATGGTATCAAAGTAATTGAAACAGACTATGAAGATGTTTCAGAATTTAACGAGGGATTAGCATATTTTAAGAAGGATGGTCTTTTTGGATTTATAAATAAAGAAGGTAAAGAGGTCATTGAACCAAAATATGATGAAGTTTCTAACTTTTATAAAGGTGTGGCAGTTTTTATAAGAGATTATGCTAGTGGTATTTTAAATAAAAAAGGTGAAGAAATAGTTAAGCCAAAGTATAATGAAATTATGCATAATAAATATGGTTTAATGAATGTTAAAAGAAACGGATTATATGGTATTATTAATACAGATGGCAAAGAAATAGTTGAGCCAAAATACGATCGTATTTATGTTTATAGTGATGATTTAGCCTTAGTTAAAAAGAATGGAAAATATGGATATATAGATAAAAATGGAAATGAGGTAATTAAACCAATATATTTTTATGCAGAAAGTTTTAAAAATGGCATTGCAGCAATTGAAGAGGATGGTCGCATATATTTTATAAATAAAAAATTAGAAAATGTAGTTAATAAATCATTTGATCATGTTAGAGAATTTGATTATGGGTTTGCTATAGCAGAGGATAAAGAAAATGTTTTTCTTATTAATTTTAATAAAGATAAAAATTATAAAGTATCTATTGATATATCTGGTAGAATTATAGAAAAAGAATTTGAAAGTTTAGAAAAAGCACAAAAGTTTGAAAGTAGAATGAAAAAATATATTGATAAAATATCACCAAAAAATGAAAAAATGGAAAAAAAATTTAATAAAATAATAGAAGATTATAATAAAAAGTTAGAAGATGTAAATAAAACATACCAAGATGAATTAATTAATGAAGTTGAAAATTGTTATAAAAGTATGATTTAAGTATTTTTATTAAAATTTGATTTATAAAAAAATAAAAACTTTTAAGAAGGTGGAATTATATTTTCACTTTTTATTTGACTTTACTTTTTTATGATTATACAATTGTATTTGGGTAAGAAAGAAGGTATAAAATGGATTTAAATAAAGAAAGATATATAATATTAGAAATTATTCCAACAAAGGTTTCTGGTGGTGATGTAGCACAACTTTCTGCACTTAAAATAAACGGAATAAAATTAGAAGATAGATTTGATTATAGATTAGATAAAAATAAAATAAAGATTCCTGACATACTTAATATGACTAATTATGATAATGATTCTTTTAAGTATGTTAAGACAACAAAGGCACTTATGAAAAACTTTAAGAAGTTTATAGGTGATTTACCACTTTTAATAATTGATAATTCTTATACTAGAAATTATTTAGAAGAGTTTGATAATAAAAAAGAATCTATCTTTAAATATCTTAATTTAGATATGAGTGATGACGTGTTTGATAGGCTTGTTAATAAATATAATTTAGAAGCCAGTAACTACTTAGTTGACTTACTTTATGAAGCGATAATAAAGGAGATATAACATGATAATTAGATGTGTAAAAACAGGCTATTTAGAAGAAAATTGTTATGTTATATCAAAGGGTGATAAATGTCTTATAGTAGATCCTGGGGATGACTTTTATAAAATAGAAGAATTAGTAGGAGAAAAAGAAGTGCTTGCTATTTTAATTACTCACTACCACGAAGATCACATAGGAGCGTTAGCAGATTGCATTAAAAAATATAATGTTTGTAAGATAGATTATACTAGCAGTAAAAATGAGATGATAGGTCCTTTTTCCTTTGAAATAATAAAGACCTTTGGACACAAGGCTGATGCCGTAACTTATTACTTTAAGGATGATGCTGTAATGTTTGTTGGAGATTTTATTTTTAAAGGAAGTATTGGAAGATGTGATCTTCCTTCTGGAAACATAAAAGAAATGAAAAAAAGCATTAATTTAATAAAAAAATATGATAAAAATATTAAACTTTATCCTGGTCATGGAGATGAAACATCTTTAGGATATGAAATAGAAAATAATATTTATATGAAAGGTGATTTTTATGAGTAAAAAAATTGTAATATTAGGCGGAGGTACAGGAACTTCTACCTTAGTTAGAGGACTAAAGGAATTTCCTGTTGATATATCAGTTGTTGTATCAGTATGTGATGATGGCTCTTCAACTGGTAAGTTAAGAGAAGAGTTTGACATTCCAGCGGTAGGAGATTTAAGAAAGGTATTATCTGCTTTATCTGATACGGAGCCTTTATTTGAAAGTTTATTAGAATACAGATTTAATACATCAAGTGATTTAAATGGACATGCTGTAGGTAATCTTTTACTTGCGGCACTTTGTAATATTACTGGTAATATGTCTGATGGTATAAAGTCTCTTTCTAAAGTACTTAATTTAAAGGGAAAAGTTCTTCCTTTATCAGAAGATAACGTTGTATTAATGGGTATTATGAATGATGGTGAAAAAATAGAAGGAGAACATAATATAACGGAATATAAATCAGGAATTAAAGATATTTATTATAAAACTCCACCTAAAATAAATCCTGAAGTAATAAAAGAAATAAAAGAAGCTGATATGATAATTCTTAGTATGGGTAGTTTATATACTAGCGTTATTTGTAACTTAATAAGTGATGATGTGGTTCGCGCAATAGATGAATCAAAGGGAAAAATATTATACGTATGTAATATGTTTACGCAACCTGGTGAAACTGATGATTATACCGTAAGTGATCATATTAAGGCATTAAATAATCACTTAGGAAAAAGAAAAATTGATACTGTAATTGTAAATGATGGTAAGATACCAAAAGAATTTATTTTGAAATATCATAGGGAAGAAGAAAAAGATCCAGTTGTAATTGATAAGGATGAGATAAACAAATTAAACGTTAACGTAATAAAAGATGATTTTATAAAACTAAGAGATAAGGGACTTAAACATAATTCAATAAAACTTTCCCTTAGAATATTTGAAGAATTGATAAAATAGCACTATTAATTAGTGCTTTTTTTAAACGTTTGTAGTATTATATATGTAACGAATTATTTGTAAATATAAAGGTGATAGTATGGATGAATTTAAGAAACATTTTCCTAATATAGAAGATAATTTTGTAACTGATTTTAACGAATATTTAAAACTTATACCAAATAGTAGTCAGTTTGATCATAATGATATTGCACTTATTTATAAAGCTCTTTATAAAGCAGATTATCTTCATAAAAATAGTAAACCTAGAAAAACAGGTGAGCCTTACATAACTCATCCAATTGCAGTATCTAGTATTCTTGTTAAATATGGTCTTGATGCAGAAACTTGTGCAGCGGCACTTCTTCATGATACGGTAGAAGATACATCTTATACTTTAAAAGATTGTGAAAAAGAATTTGGTACTGTTATAGCAACATTAGTAGATGGTGTTACTAAAGTTGGACATGATGTTAATCATGAAACTCATGAGAAGATTATTAGAAGTATTACTAAAGATGTTAGGTCACTTGCAATTAAAGGTGGAGATAGATTTCATAATATGAGTACTTTAGGACCTATGAAAAGAGAAAAACAAATAGAAATTGCAAATGAAACTAATACGTTTTATGTTCCTACATTAAAGATACTTGGAATCTATAAATTAAAAGATGAACTTCAAGACCTTTCTTTTTATTATTTGCACCCAGATGAGTTTTTGAAATTCGAAAAGAAAAGAAATAAATTAAAACAAAAATATACTGAAACTTGTAATTTATTTGGTGATGAAGTTTTAGAAAAACTAAGTCATATAGGAATTGGGATGTATTTTAAATCACGAATAAAAAACATTGGTGCGATGTATGAGGAATCATTAAGAGAAGGTAATGTTAATAACATTGATGATTTGCTCGCTATAAAGATGGTGGTAAAAGATTTATCTGATTGTTATCTTACGCTTGGTGTTGTAAATAAAATAGGTGAGTTTGTAGGTGGAAAAACAGTTGATTATATAGCATCTCCAAAAGATAATGGCTATAAGTCATTAAACACAAACGTAAATTATAAAGATGCAAATATACAAATTAGAATAAGGACGGAAGATATGCAAAGAACTAATGACCTAGGAGTATTTTCTGATCTTAATTCTGCGGTTCAAGAAAAAGTTAATTCAAAAATGAAGAAAGGTCTTAAAAAATTGGAAAAGGAAGTGTGATAGTTCATGAATAAAAAAATAAAAAAAGAGTATTTATGTATATTAGTTCTTTTAGTTTTGTTTTTAGTACTTACTTATCTTGTTATCACTTTAAAAACAAGCAAAATAGATGGGGCAGCATTTAATTTATTAATAAGACTAAAGTGCAAACCAGTAACAAGCATTTTATACGTTATAACAGAAATAGGCTCCAGCATAGGTGTTATAATGGTTCTTTTAATATCACTTATACCTTTTATTAAAACAAAGAAATTATCAGATTTTAAATATGTTTTAATTAATACTATGCTTGGCGTTTTATTAATGAAAGGAATAAAAGAAATAGTTAGAAGAACAAGGCCTTCTTGGAAGTGGATTAAAGAGGGTGGATTTTCATATCCATCAGGACACACTATATCAGCGGTTTTATTATATGGGACTCTTCTTTTAATAGTTAAAAAACATGTTCATGGAAAATCAAGAAAACCTCTTATTATATTTTTAAGTTGTATGATGTTTTTAATCCCAATAAGCAGAATTTATTTTGGAGTTCATTATTTAACTGATGTTTTAGCAAGCACTATACTAGGAATTATTATTCTTATAATAACAAATATGATTATGGATAAGGAGTATTATATTCATGATAAAAATAAAGATAGAAAAACCATTTAAGCTAGAAGATACTATAACTTGCGGGCAGATATTTAGGTTCTTTAAAATGGAAGATGGAAGTTTTGATATAATTTTAAAAGACAGGGTAATAAACGTTTATGAAAAGAATAATTATTTATATGTATCATCAAATAATGAAGATGATTTAAAAAGTGTTGTGATGAATTACTTTGACTTAGATAATGATTATTCTAAGATAAATGAATATTTACTTAAGCAAGATAAAAAGTTAGATGATGCCATAAATTTTTCTAAGGGACTTATGATGATAAAGCAAGATCCTTTTGAAACCATAATGGAATATATTATATCTGCTAATAACAGTGTTCCATCAATTGCAAATGCACTTAATAACATTGCTTTAAAATATGGTAAAAAAGTAATGTTTAATAATAAAGAATATTATCTTTTTCCACAGTATAAAGATTTAAAAGATGTAAAAGAAAGCAATTTAAGAGAGTGTAAGGTAGGATTTAGAGATAAATACTTAAAGAATATTATAGATAAACTAAATAATAATGAACTTGATCTTGACTCGTTTTATAGTATGGATACTAAAGAAGCATTAGATAAGTTAATGGAAAATATTGGAATAGGACCTAAGGTTGCTTCTTGTATACTTTTATTTGCTTATCAAAAATATGATGTGTTTCCGGTTGATACCTGGGTTAAGAAAGTTATGAAAACAAAGTATAATATAGAAGGAGAAAAAAACATAAGATCCTTTGCTAGCATAACTTATGGAAAGTATAGTGGTATAGCAATACAATATTTATTTAATTATGGAAGAAATAGTAATTGATTAATGAAAAAGTTTGTGATAGAATAGTTAACTACTAAGCGTTTATGAAAGGAATTTAGGTAATATGTATAATAAAGATGATTTATTAGATAGTTATTTTATGTCTAATGATTATAAAGAAACTGATATTGAAACAGCTACTAAAAACATTAATGTTTTTATAGAAAAATATGGTTTTAATGATGTAAAAATAATACCAAGAGATATAATGGCATATGTTTATAAAAATCATGATTTTTTAAGACTTAAGAACGTTAATGAAGAAGAACCATTAGTTTTAGGATTAAATAATGAAATAGAATCTACAGTTGCATATTTAAATGCATTTAGTGATCAATCATTTGATGAAGATAAAAAAATAAAATAAAGGAAGCAACTATTTAAATAGTTGTTTTTTGCTTTATAAATGTAAACCTTAAATTTACATCTTTAATTTTACGTGTTATAATTGATTTATAATAGTGAGGTGATAAAGGTGGCAAAGAAAAAAACATCATCTTCAAGTAAGAAAAAAGGGAAAATTCCAGTAGAAATATTTGGAATATTATATATAGTTTTAACAATACTAGGATTACTTAGATCAGGTTTTGTAGGAAGAATGGTAAGTAATTTTGGCATATTTTTATTTGGAGCTTTTTATAATTGGGGATTGGTATACTTTTTATTAGTAGGAGGTTACGTATTATTATTTAGGGAAAAACCTAAGTTATTTACTAAAAAACTAGTTGGATTTTATTTATTTGCAATAGCTATTCTTTCAATGTCCCACGTAAAATACATAATGTATGATACAAACGTAGGAAGTGCGGTATTTCAAGATACTTTAGCAAACATTGTATCAGGGTTTAATGATGTTAACTTTATTCAAGGTGGAGGAATACTTGGTGCAATATTCTCATATTTATTTGTTCTTGCATTTGATGTTTTAGGTTCAAAGATAATATGTTGGGTATTAATATTATTTGGTGCAATGCTTATATTTAATATTTCACCAGCAACTCTTTTAAGAAAGATAATCTTATTCTTTGTTCCTAAAAAATGGCTTAATAAGAAGGATTCTTGTGATGACGAATTAGAAGAAGATGAGGCTTTAGCAGAAGAAAAAGAATCTCCTAAAGATAAAAGGGTTGTTATATCAAATATTAATGATTTAAATCCTACTCATTTAGAAGAAGTAGAAGAAGATAGTGAACCTGTTATAAATGGTGAATATAAACTTCCACCAATTTCTCTTTTAAACGTTCCTAAAAAAGTAAATACAAAAGCTAATGAAGAGAGTATATCATCTAACATTAAATTACTTGAACAAGTTTTAACTGATTTTGATATTAATGGTAAAGTAGTTGCAGCGCATGTTGGACCTACCGTAACTCAGTATGAACTAGAAGTTAAATCAGGAACAAAAGTTAATAAAATATTAAGTTTGAATAAGGAAATTGCATTAGCACTAGCTGCAAAAGACGTAAGGATACAAGCTCCTATACCAGGTAAAAGTACAATAGGTATTGATATTCCTAATAAAGTTACTACACCTGTATCATTAAGAGAGGTTTTAGCAGCCGTTCCAAAAGAAAAAGAAGATAGCAAACTTCTTGCAGTATTAGGTAAAGATATTATGGGAAATCCTAGATGGATGGAAGTAAATAAGACTCCGCACCTTTTAATTGCAGGTGCAACAGGTTCAGGTAAATCAGTATGTGTTAACTCGGTTATTACATCAATTCTAATGCGTGCTAAACCAGATGAGGTAAAACTTGTTATGGTTGATCCTAAAAAGGTAGAACTTTCTATGTATAATGGTGCACCGCATCTATTAGCACCAGTTGTAAATGATCCTAAAAAAGCTTCTATTGTTCTTAAAAAGATAGTAGAAGAAATGGAACATCGTTATGATTTATTAAGTGATAGTGGTACTAAAAATATTGAAGGCTATAACAAGTTAATGCAAAAGAAGATAGATTCTGGTGATACTTCAGCAAAAAAACTACCTTACATCGTTGTTTTAATAGACGAACTTGCTGATCTTATGTTAGTTGCAGCAAAAGAAGTTGAGGATTCTATAATGAGAATTACACAAATGGCTCGTGCAGCAGGTATTCATTTAATAGTTGCAACACAAAGACCATCAACGGATGTTATAACGGGTGTTGTAAAAGCAAATATTCCATCTCGTATAGCATTTACCGTATCATCTTCAATAGATTCTAGAACAATACTTGATATGACTGGAGCTGAAAAATTAATTGGTAAAGGTGATATGTTATTCCTTCCAATGGGAGAGGGTACTCCAACTAGAATTCAAGGTTCATTTGTATCTGAAGAAGAGGTTCAAAAAGTTGTTGATTATACTATAAAACAACAAAAAGCTCAGTATGACGAAAAGTTTACTAACTTAACGTCTAGTCCGGCAGGCTCACAATCAGCATCATATGATTCAAAAGATGATAAGTATGATGATCCTTTATATAATGAAGTAGTTGACTTTGTAATAAAAAGTGGAAAGACAAGTGCTTCACTTTTACAAAGAAAATATCGTCTTGGATATAACAGAGCAGCTAGAATGATAGACTTATTAGAAGAAAGAGGTATAGTAGGACCACCTAATGGTTCAAAACCTCGTGAAGTATTAGTAAAATATGAGAATAATGACGAAAAAGAACAAACTGACGATTAGTTTGTTCTTTTTTTTACTGAGCTATTATTCTTAAGTTTATATGCATTTAAATATTTTTCTAAATTTATATCATAAAGTTCAAATAATTCTTTTTCATTTTCTTCATTAACGTTTAACATAATATCTATTGCTACTTTCATACCTTCTTTAGGATTATCTTTATATTTTTCAAATATACAAATAGCAATTGCAGCAGAATATAAATAAATTAAATAGTAAGATAAAGGAAGTTCATTTAACTCATTTATTTTAAAATCATAATTAGGATTAATTTGTATTTCTGAGTTAATAACTTTTTTCATTGTTTTTATATTCTTATCAAAAGAAACGTTTGCCATCTTATATAAAAGATCGGTTAACTCAGCATCATTATAAATATTTGTTAAGTAAACGGAATCGTGTAAGAAACTGTATTGACTATCATCTATGTAACCATTTTCATATAAATAGCAGCTACCATATAATTCAATTAAAATACTTCCTACCTCACGATATAAGGCAAGTTTTTTATTCTTGTCAAATTTTCTGTTTGATATTTTATTAAATGTGCCATGTACGTTTTCATGATTTAGCGTAATAAATAAATTATCATAACAAGTTTGATTTATCTTGTAGAAATTTTTATCTTCCAAAGAGTAACAAGCGCCAGTAAATGCCATATTATCTGAATCTTTATGCTTATCTATGTATAATCTGTTATTATCTATAACGTTATTTAATTCATCGTATAAAGTTAAACTTATATTTTTTAAATATTCTTTAGTAAGTTTTATATAATCTGTGTTTTCTTTATATGGATTATATTTTAATGAGTAATTGAAATTATACTCTAAAGCATTTTTAATAATTATCTCTATTTTTTCTTTTTGAAAAGGTGTTAATACTTCATTTACAAAGTTGTAATCCTCATTCATATCATTTTTAAAATTTAAATACCTTAAAATTTTTGGATAATAGTATGGAAGTTTTAATGTTTCATGAATCATATCTTCTAAATAGTCTTTGTCATAAAGTCTTTCTATTATGTTTCCATAACCATATATTTCCCTTATATTTTCTAAATAAGTTTTAAATATTTCTTTTTTATTCCATTTGTATTTATTTTTCATATAAATCACCCTTTGTAAAGTGTTTTCTATTCTAACATATATTTTTAAAATATCAAGTAAATTATGATATAATTTAATCATAGAAAGGAGACTTTTTATGCCAACACCACATAATGAAGCTTTAAAAGAAGATATATCTAAAACCGTTATAATGCCAGGAGATCCTATGCGTGCTAAATATATAGCAGAAAACTATTTAAGTGATTATAAGCTAGTTAATAAAGTAAGAGGAATGTATGCATATACAGGTTATTATAAAAACAAAAGAGTAACCGTTATGGCACATGGAATGGGAAATCCATCAGTTGGTATTTATTCTTATGAACTATATAAATTTTATGATGTAGATAATATTATAAGAGTAGGTTCAGCAGGAGCAACAACAGATAAACTTCCTCTTAAAAGTATTGTTTTAGCAGAGAAATCTTATTCTAAATCAAGTTATGCCCTAGTGCAAAATGGTACTTGTAAAAAGGTATTAAGTAGTAGTGAAATTTTAAATGATAAGATAATTAAAACAGCAAAAGATTTAAATATAAACGTACTTAAATCAATTGTATACAATAGTGATGCATTTTATAATGAAACGGAAAACCCAAATGTTTTGTTTAAAGAATATGGTTGCACTGCTATTGAAATGGAGACGTTTGCTCTTTTTCATAATGCTAACGTTTTAGGCAAAAAAGCAGCTTGTATACTTACTATATCAGATAATTTAGTTACAAAAGAAAGTTTATCAAGCATTGATAGACAAACCGGCTTTGATGAAATGATAAAATTAGCATTAGAGTCTATTTTATAAGAAGTTATAATTAATAGGTAGAAAATAGAATGATTTTCTATCTTTTTTTTTGATAAATGATATAATCTAATTATAAAGCCATAATAAGAAAGGTGATATAAATGAAAATATTAAAAAGAGAAGTTAATAACGTCCCAGTTGCCATTATTAAAACTAATAAATTTAAGCAAGTAGCAGGAAGATTATATTTTAAAAGTCCTGTATCAAAAAGCACGATAACAAATAGAACGATGCTTAGAAACATGCTTATGGAATCATGTAAAAAATATGATACTAGTGAAAAATTATATATAAAATCATTAGAATGTTATGACGCATCTTTATATGCTTCATCTAGTAGGGTTGGAAATTATCATATTACTAGTTTTACTTTTTCTACGTTAATTGATAAATATACTAAAGAGGGTAATTTAAAAGATGTGATAGACCTTTTTTGCGAGATTATATTTAATCCATTAGTTAGTAATTTTGCATTTGACCAAGATACTTTTGATTTAATTTATGAAACTAAAAAAAGTGCTTTAGAAAAAATAAAGGAAGATTCAAGTTCATATATAGAAAGACAGGTTTTAAAGAATTTAGACGAAAATAAAGCTTATACATATATGAGTGATTTAAAATACTTAAATAAAATAACTAGTAAAAGTTTATATGACGATTATTTAGATATGATAAATAATAGCAGTGTATCCCTTATTTTAGCAGGAGATATAGATTTTGATAATCCTATAATAGATATAATAACAAGCAAAATAAAGAAAAATAAAAAGTTTGATGCTAAACTTCTAATTGATAATGATAAAGAAAAAATAGAAAATAAAGTTATAACAGAAGATTTTCTTGGTACTCAAAACATAATAAACTATGTTTTATATTTAAAAAACTTAACAGATTTCGAAAGAAATTATGTAGCGCCTTTATATAGAATTATTTTAGGCGGTGGTGTATCATCAAGACTATTTTCTATAATAAGAGAAGAAAATAAACTAGCTTATTATTCATTTGCAAGGTATGAAAAAGATGATTCTTTAATGTATATAATAATGGGTATTGAAAAAGAAAATTTTGATAAAGCATATAAACTTACTAATAAAATTATAGATGAAATGAAAAATATAAGCGATGAAGAAGTTTTGTATGCTAAAAGAAGTTATATAACGTCTTATATGGAATTGCAAGATAAAATTACAAATGTTATAGGAAGTTATAATAAATTAAATTTATTTGATATTAAAGATGATAATGAATTAATTGAAAATATAAATAAAGTAACAAAAGAAGATATAGAAAAATTTGCTTATAAAATTTATCCTCATTTATGTTACTTTCTAAAAGGAGAATAACGCCATGGAAAAAATAAAGATGAAAAAAATTGATGAAGTAATTTATCATGAAGAGTTAGAAAACGGACTTAACGTATACATTTATAAAAAAAATGGCTTTGCAAAAAAAGGTGCTTTTTTCGTAACTCATTATGGTTCTTCTAATAATGAATTTGTGCCAACCTGCGAAAAAGAGATGGTAAGTTTTCCAAAGGGAATAGCACACTTTTTAGAACATAAGTTATTTGAATCAAGTGATAATGAAGGGGTATTTGAAAAGTTTAAGAAGTTTGGAGCGGACGTTAATGCTTTTACAAATCACTTAATTACAAACTATTATTTTTCTTGTACTGATAATTTTTATCCTTGCCTTGAAGAATTAGTTAACTTTGTTTTATCTCCTTATTTTACGGATGAAAACGTAGAAAAAGAAAAACCAATAATTAATGAAGAGATAAATATGACTAGTGATAACGTTGATAGGTATATTTTTGAAGAGATGTTTAATATGACGTTAAATACTAATCCAAACAAGTATAGAACGATAGGAGATAAAATAAACGTATCTAAAATAACTAAGGAAGATTTATATAGATGCTATAATACCTTTTATAATCCATCTAATATGGTTTTGGTTTTATATGGCAATATTGATCCTATAAAAACTGTTTCTTTAGTAAAGGGCATAATGAAAAATAAAGGGTTTAATAAATCTTCTGATATAAAAATTAAAGAGTATGATGAAGATGTTAAAGTATGCGAAGAATATAAAGAAGTTAAGAAAAACGTTGTTATTCCAAAAGTTGGTATTTGCTACAAAATAAAGGTTCCAAAACTTACTGGAACAGATTCACATAAGAGATTATTATTCTTAGATATGCTTTTGGATATGAAATTCGGCTTTTCAGTTGCATTTGAGAAAAACTTAATTAAAGATGGTATTATAAAGACAGGACTAGATATGAATTATTCTTGTTTTGATGATGTTATTTTACTTATGTTTTCATCTGATACAGATAAGAAGGATTTGTTTATTGAAAAAATAGATGAAAAATTAAGAGAAAACTTATTTGATGAAAAATTATTTGAATTAAATAAAAAGGTTCTTACAACAAATCTTGTTAGATTATTTGAAAGCCCATCTAACGTTGCATCTATGATATATAATTATATAATTAAGCACGGAAAAATTATAGAAGATGCGTATGATATTTATAAAAATTATGACTTTGATGAGTTTAAGCATGAGTTTAACACTTTAAACTTTGATAATAAATCAGTTTTATATGTTACCAAAAAGGAGTGATAGTATGCTAAAGGTAAAAAACGTAACTAAGTATTATGGTGATTTTAAGGCAGTAGATAATATTTCTTTTGAAGTTAAGAAAGGAGAAATATTTGGACTTTTAGGAGTTAATGGAGCGGGTAAAACAACAACCTTTAGAATGATTATGAATTTAATTAGTCCATCTAGTGGTTCTATTAGTTTTAACAATAAAAAAATAGATTATGACGTAACTGATAAAATAGGTTTTTTAACAGAAGAAAGAAGCTTACTTACTAAACTAACGGTAAAAGAACAGATGCTTTATTATGGAGCTTTAAAATCATTAGATGAAAAAACCATTTTAGAAAGGCTAGATAAACTTCTTAAAAAGTTTGAAATAGAAGATTATAAAGATAGAAAAATAAATACATTATCAAAAGGTAATCAGCAGAAAGTTCAGTTTATATCTGCAATTATAAATGAACCAGAACTTTTAATATTAGATGAACCATTTTCTGGACTAGATCCACTTAATATAGAACTTTTTAAAAACGTTATATTAGAGTTAAAAGATAAAGGAACATCAATTATATTTTCATCACACAGAATGGATCACGTTGAACTTTTTTGTGAAAAATTACTTATATTAGTTAAAGGTAAAACCGTCTTAGAAGGATATTTAAAAAACATAAAAAAAGATTATAAAATAAAAAAAGTAATAATAGAAGGTGACGTAAAAAAAAGTGAATTAGAAAAAATAGATGGTGTTTTATCAGTAAGCAAGATATCTTCTTTATTTAAAGTTAATATAAAAGATGAGAAATATTTTAAAAACATATTTAATTATATAAAAACAAAAGATAATATAACTAAATTTGCACTTGAAGATTCTAGTTTAGAAGAGATATTTATAGCAAAAGTAGGTGAAGTATATGGAAAATAAGTTTATATTTTTAACTAAGCATAGTCTTAAGAAAATAATGAAAAGTAAATGGTTTAAGATTGTTAATGTAATTGTTATGCTAGTTATAGTAGCACTTGTTAACATAGATGGTATTATTACGTTTTTTGGTGGAGACTTTAATTATGATGTAAAGATAAACGTTATAGATAACACGGGTTATTATAATGTGATAGAGGAAAACTTAAAAAACGTTGGTAAGTATTTAAATGATTCAAAAGTCATCATAAAAAAGGTAAATGATTTAAATAAAGAAAAGAAAAAACTAAAGGGTAAAAAAGATATTTTATTAGTTATAAAAGAAGATAAAGATAATTTCTTTAATGCAGAGTTTATAACAGATTCTTATGTTGATACATTAAAGTATCAAGCAATTAAAGCTTCTTTAAATAGTGCGAAAGAGATAATTGCAATAAATAATTCAAATATAGATAAGGATGAACTTGCTAAAATATCAAAAGAAGTTACTATAAAAAGAACTTTTGTTGATAAAGAAAAAAGTAAGGATGAAGAATCTTCAAGATCTCTTCTTTCCGTACTTTCACTAATTATTGTACTTCCTTGTTTTATGTTAATAATGTTTTTGGTTCAAATGATAGGAGCGGAAATAAACGAAGAAAAATCAACTCGCGGTATGGAAATAATAATAGGAAACGTATCTGCTAAAGTACATTTCTTCTCTAAGGTATTAGCGAGTAATTTATTTGTTTTATTTCAAGGTTTTCTTCTTTTAATGTATTCTGGTATTGGTCTTATTGTAAGAAAACTAACTAGCAAAAGTAGTGGTTCATTTTCTGTTTTAACCGATGCAGCATCAAATCTTGATTTAACAGGTGCGGTAGACTTAATAAAAAATAGTGGAATAATAAATAAATTAGGTTATATAATCCCACTTATAATAATTTTAATAATACTTAGTTTTTTAGCTTACTCTCTTTTAGCGGGAATACTTGCCTCAATGACAACTAATATGGAAAATTATCAGCAACTTCAAACACCTCTTATGATAATAAGTGTAATAGGATATTACTTAATAATTTTATCTGCAGCATTTCCAGGTTCTACATTTATAAAAGTTATGGCATCTATTCCTTTAATGTCGGTATCTTTAGCACCTAGTCTTTTGCTTTCCGGAGAAATAGGTGTTGGTGTTGTAATAATTGGAATAATACTTTTAATACTTTTAAATTATTTATTAGTAAAATATGGTCTTAAGGTTTATAAGGTTGGAATACTAAACTATTCTGAAACTGGTTTATGGAAGAAAATTTTTAAGGCTGTTAAAGAAAAATAAAAAAACTTTCTAAATTTTTGAAATTTTTTTCAGAAATTTAGGGGGTTTTTTAAATTTTTGGATAA
>OLWB01000041.1_pt1 | contig 116306 bp, 107 predicted proteins | sample 1673331 | NCBI WGS metagenome assembly OLWB01 (sample SAMEA3178943, study PRJEB25190) | human gut metagenome | biome: human gut; feature: human-associated habitat; material: faeces | place: Austria | collected 2013
CACGCGTAAAAACGGAAACACATTCATCATCGACATGCACATCAAAGTCGACCCCGATTCTTCTATCGTCAAAGCGCACGACATCGCCACACAAGTGGAAGAATCGCTCAAAACCACTTTCGGGAAAAGGACGCAGGTCAATATCCACATCGAACCGTATTTGCAAAAAAATTAAGCGATACAGATACTATTTTATCATTTTTTTCTATTTTTGTATTTGAACAGTCGTTAATAAACTGTTTTTGAAATCATTCAATCGAGTATAAACCCTAAAAGAAGAAAGGAGAAAACAAATAAAAAAAACACGAACGAAACAACGGGATTTGTGTACGACAGTATAGAATCCTCATAAATGCAATTAACCCGATGTATAAACACCCGGATAAGCGTTTCCCGTTCGGACACTTAAAATAAAATCGAGCTTTCAGCTCTTGTTCTCTTTACGTTGAATACCGCCAAACATTCATTCCACGAGAACAAGCAGATCGAAAGTTCACGCTTCAAAGGCGTGAGCTGTTCTGTGCTTGTTGTGGAATATGGTCACTTGGCGGTAACCAAACGTAAAGCAAGCGAAGAATGGTTACACGCCTTTTCCATATTTAAACCAATCGAAAAAAATTATAAAATACTCATATTCTTAAAAGAAATAATCATGAAAAATTTACTGACCGTTGTGATGCTGTTTGTTTTTTCAACAGCATTATATGCACAAAAAGACGTAACCAAATTTCTCGGGATTCCCGTCGATGGCACTAAAACTGCAATGATACAAAAACTTAAAGCCAAAGGATTCACACCCTCCACATGGGACAAAAATATCTTGGAAGGCGAGTTCAATGGATTTGATGTCAATGTACACATCGTAACAAACAACAATAAAGTTTGGAGAATCATGTTGGCTGATAAAATCACTCAAGATGAAACAGGTATAAAAATCCGTTTTAACGAACTTTGCCGACAATTCGAAAATAACAAAAAATATAAGTCCATGACCGACAAGGAGCAAACAATTCCCGACGACGAAGACCTTTCCTATGAAATGACTGTAAACAACAAACGCTATGATGCTGGTTTTTACCAAATTTCCCCATTGGACACCATAGCCATATACAATGAATCGAAACAATCTCTGCTGGACAAATATACGCAAGAACAGCTGGACAATCCGACAGAAGAAATATCAACTGCAATCCAACTTAATTATCTCAATAATAAACTAGATATTGAGCTGCAAAACATATTTGCTATGACTAATAATTTCGTTTGGTTTATGATCACCGAACATGCTGGAAAATATTACATCACTATGTTTTATGACAATGAATACAATCATGCCGATGGAGAAGATTTATAATTATAAACCCAATAAAAACAAGCGGAGCTTTTTCTCGAAGCTCCGCTTGCTGTATTTCATGCTATCTACCGTCTCTCGATACGGCCGGCAAAACCGCCACCGGGGAATAAAGTGACCTTCAACTGTCGGTCTTCGGGAACAGGCATTACTACCCGTTTATAATCGCAAGCGGCACGGTCGGCATTTATACCGTCCTTGAACAGCTCTATCTCATAAAAGCCCTCTCCCAAAAATGAGAGATCGACAATTATATCCCGTTTATCCCAGTTTGTCAAACCTCCTACGTACCACTCATCGCCCGAGCGCCTCGCCATTGTAATATATTCGCCCACTTTCCCGTCAAGCCCCAAAGTTTCGTCCCACACAGTCGGGATGCGGGCTATGAAAGCGGTACACTCCGGTTCTCTCTTGTAATTCGAAGGATTGTCGCACAACATATTCAACGGAGAATCAAAAATAACATACGTAGCCAACTGACGACAGCGTGTGCCCTGACTCATCGGCTCACTATTCACCGGATTATAATTCTTCTTGATTGCATTGCGCATAGCTCCCTGCGTATAGTCCATAGGTCCGGCAAACTGACGAATAAAAGGAATCTGTACATCGTAAGTCACTTGGTCATATCCTTTCGGGCTCCATTTCAATTGTTCCAAACCATTCACACCTTCATAGTTGATCACATTGGGCCATGTACGTTGCGCTCCCGTAGGTTTGTACATTCCATGAAAATCCACCAACATATTATAACGGGCGCACAATTCCGAAGCTTCATTGATAAACCGCACCATCTCTTGGTCGTCCCTATCCATAAAATCTACTTTGAACCCTTTTATCCCCATATCGGCATAATGCTTCACGACATTTTCCATATCCCGATGGAAAGCCCAATATCCGGCCCAAAGAATCAAACCGACATTTTTCCCGTCGGCATACGTTACCAATTCAGGCAAATCTATTTCAGGAACGACCTGCATTAAATCGGCCTTTTTATTCACAGCCCACCCCTCGTCGAGAATCACATATTCTATCCCGTTCTCCGCAGCAAAATCGATATAATATTTATACGTCTCGTTATTGATTCCGGCACGAAAATCTACCCCGTAGAGATTCCACGCATTCCACCAATCCCAAGCCACCTTACCCGGTTTTATCCACGAAGTATCGGCGATACGCAGAGGTTTCCCCAAACGGAACACGATATCACTGGCGGCCAACTCTGCATCATTACCGGCAACGGCAATCACCCGCCACGGAAGTTGGGCATTGGCATCACGAGCAATATATTCTTCTCGGGAAGTAACAAACTTTTGTAACATGTTATGTCCCCCTTGAACCGTCGTTTTCGGAACCGGCGCAAAGTGCGACGTAAGGACCGGAGTATCGCCTCCACCCACCAAATACATACCCGGATAATTATCCAAGTCGGCTTCGGTTATACACACTTTCATTCCATGAGGCAACTCTACCAACACAGGAAGAAATAAAAGGCGCGACGATTTAAATTTGGTAATAGATTCATGTTCATAAGTATTCTCGAACGAGTTGATATACTGCGACTCGAAATCACCATCGTCTCCACGTTTTACATAACTAGCGTACATCGGATAATCGGCGGAAAATGTAAAATCAACTTGTTCGTTATATACTGTATAAGGGATATTACTTTTATAGGTCAATCGATACGCTATTCCATCGTCATAAGCCCGCACAACCAACCCCTGTTTTCCCGATGTCAAAACCATCTGATTATAACGATCCTTCACTTGAAAACGTTTATAAACAGGAGCCGGAATCATCTCGTCTACAAAACTCCTGCGAACTTTGGGTTGTTTGGAATTCATGCCCCATAAAACTTTTGTTCGAGATTCGTTGTTTTCTTTTATCGTGAGGGATATAGGAGACGGAGCCAAAACCTCTGTTTCTCCAGCAAACACGCTCAGAGTCGTCCCGGAATTCGTTACCGATACGACCACTCTTAAATCTCCCGAGGGCGAAGCTACTTCATAATTTTTAGCTTGAGCCGCAAATACCGTCATGACCGCAATGAAAAGGGAAATGCTCTTTTGGAAAATGTTCATAAGGTTAACTTTATTTTATTATTACTCTGTAAAATACAACGATAAGCGAAAGCAAAAATAACAAAATAGTCACATATCGAAAAGAAAAGAAACTTTTATTTCTCATTTTTTATAAACAAGACATGTATTCCCCGCTTCCCGATACGAAATTTGCCGTCGAAACATTTGAATACAATTTTGAATTATGGACGAACGCAATCTCATCAACGGCTCGCTCGTGTCGTATCTCTCTTGGGCCGCCGATTTTATCTCACCCATACGTTGGTTTCTATTAGCTGCATTCGCATTGGTTTTGGCCGACTTGAAATTCGGTATCGAAGCAGCACGGCATAGGGGCGAAACCATACGCAAAAGCAGGGCGATACGCCGAAGCGCAAACAAAATCATCGACTATCTTTGCTGGATACTGGTCGCCACGAGTTTTGGCGAAGCGTTCGGCACACCGTTCGGGATTCCCATATTACCGGCACTCGTGCTGTTAGTGGTGTATGGCTGTGAAATCAATTCGTGTTTCAACAATTACTTCGAAGCCCGGGGAAGCAAACTGCGAATCAATATCTTCAAATGGTTAAAAAACAAGTCCGATATTATGGTCCCCTCCGACGATGAAAACGATACCACGAAAACATAAACTTTACATCGGGATAACAGTCGCTCGATAACAATAATTTACGCCAAACATAGCCGGATTAGCTCAAAGTTTTGTATTTTTGCGAAAATTTACAAACATATACCTATGAATATTCTCGACCTAAGCGAACAAGAGATCATTCGTCGTAACAGTCTCGACGAAATGCGCAAATTGGGCATAGAACCCTACCCTGCTGCCGAATATCCTGTAAACGCCTATTCTCAGGAAATAAAAAATAATTTCGTCGATGGTGCGGAAACTCCTCGTCAGGTAGCCATAGCCGGACGTATTATGAGTCGGCGTATCATGGGTAAAGCCTCATTCATCGAGTTGAAAGACTCGGAGGGCCGTATCCAAGTTTATATTTCGCGTGACGACCTCTGCCCGGGAGAAGATAAAGAATTATACAATACCGTATTCAAAAAGCTGCTCGACATCGGCGATTTCATCGGTATTCGCGGATTTGTATTCCGCACCCAAATGGGAGAGATAACGGTCCACGCACAAGAGCTGACAGTACTCGCCAAATCGATACGCCCCCTTCCCATCGTAAAGATGAAAGACGGGGTAGCCTACGACGCTTTCGAAGACCCCGAGCTCCGTTATCGTCAACGCTATGTAGACTTGGTGGTAAACGAAGGAGTAAAAGATATATTCATCAAACGGAACAAAGTGTACACCTCCATGCGGGAATATTTCAACTCTCGTGGATATCTGGAAGTCGAAACACCCATTCTGCAATCGATACCCGGAGGTGCGGCCGCCCGTCCGTTCATCACCCACCACAATGCACTCGACATACCTCTATATTTGCGTATCGCCGATGAATTATATTTGAAACGGCTGATTGTCGGAGGCTTCGAAGGAGTGTACGAATTTTCCAAAAACTTCCGCAACGAAGGCATGGACAGAACGCACAATCCGGAATTTACCTGTATGGAAATCTATGTCTCCTACAAGGACTACAACTGGATGATGGATTTCACCGAAAAAATGTTAGAAAAAATCTGTCTCGACGTAAACGGTACTACCGAAGTCAAAGTCGGTGAAAACACGATCAATTTCAAAACTCCGTTCAAGCGTATCACTATGCTCGACGCCATCAAGGAACACACGGGTATCGACATCAGCGGCATGGACGAAGCACAATTGCGCGAAGTTTGCAAAAAAATCGGGGTCGAGGTCGACGAAACAATGGGCAAAGGAAAAATCATCGACGAAATATTCGGCGAGAAATGCGAAGGCCATTACACACAGCCCACCTTTATCACCGATTATCCCATCGAGATGTCGCCGCTTACCAAACGTCATCGGAATAACCCCGAACTGACCGAACGTTTCGAGCTAATGGTAAACGGGAAAGAACTCTGTAATGCCTACTCCGAGTTGAACGACCCCATCGACCAACGGTTGCGTTTCGAAGAACAACTCCGCCTCTCCGAAAAAGGAGACGACGAAGCCATGTTCATCGACAATGACTTTATCCGGGCTCTCGAATACGGTATGCCTCCCACATCGGGTATGGGAATAGGTATGGACCGGCTCGTCATGCTCATGACCGGACAAACCACCATACAAGAAGTTCTCCTCTTCCCGCAAATGCGCCCCGAGAAAGTTCAAAAACGAGATAACGAAGCGGCCTATACCACCATAAACATTCCTGCCGAATGGGTCGCACCCATTCAAAAAGCAGGATACCTCACCGTAGCCGACGTAGCAGAAGCCAATCCGAACAAAATGCATCAAGAAATCTGTGGCATTAACAAAAAATACAAGCTCGAACTGGCTAACCCCACGATCGACGATGTAAAAGAATGGGTAGAAAACGCAAAACGATAATCGACCATGCCTATACCCGGTAAAATAGCGATCATGGGAGGTGGCAGTTGGGCGACAGCTTTGGCAAAGCTGGCGCTTAATAATGCCGATAATATCCTATGGTACATGCGTCGAGACGACCGTATCGCCGATTTCAAACAAACAGGTCACAATCCTGTATATCTGTCCGATGTCACATTCGACACATCTCGAATACATTTCAGCTCCGACATCAACGAAATCGCCGATGCGGCCGACACGTTACTCTTGGTGACTCCATCGCCCTACATGAAGTCCCATTTAAAGAAACTGTCGGCCGACATCAGTAAAAAATTTGTCGTGACAGCGATAAAAGGAATCGTTCCCGACGAAAATATGATTGTCACCGAATACCTACAAAATTTCTATCACGTGCCGGAATCCCACTTGGCCGTAATCGGGGGGCCATGCCATGCCGAGGAAGTAGCGCTCGAACGGCTCTCCTATCTCACCATCGGGTGTAACGATCTGCAAAAAGCGAGAAGTTTCGCCGACATATTGGCGAGCCCCAAGCTGAAAACCATTATCTCCTCCGATGTAAAAGGCATTGAATATTCTGCCGTATTAAAAAACGTCTATGCCATAGCCGCCGGGATTTGTCATGGTATGAAGAGCGGAGATAATTTTCAAGCTATGCTCGTATCCAACGCCTTGAACGAAATGGATCGTTTTTTACAAGCAGTCTCCCCATGTCGGGACAGAAACATCAGCGATTCGGTATATTTGGGAGACCTTTTGGTTACCGCCTATTCCCGGTTCAGCCGCAATCACAATTTCGGATCCATGATAGGACGTGGCTACTCCGTCAGTGCCGCAAAAATGGAAATGGAGATGATTGCCGAAGGATATTTCGGTACGAAGTGTATTTACGAAATAAACGAACGATACAAGGTGAACATGCCCATACTGCAATGTGTTTATGATATACTCTACAAAAAAGTATTGCCCCGGCACGCCATTGAAAGTATATATGATACATTTCTGTAATACAACTAATATAGTGAAACTATGAAATCAATCGAATTGAACATTGAAAAAGCATTAGGCACTGTATCCAAAAGCGATGTATTCGCATTGGAAGACAAAGCGAAAAGCGGCATGGAAATGCTGCACAAAGGTACGGGTAAAGGAAATGACTTTTTAGGGTGGCTGCATCTACCCTCCGAAATAACAGAAGCCCATTTAGCAGACCTCGAAACTGCTGCAAAACAATTGAAAGACCGTTGCGAAATAGTAGTAGTCATTGGTATCGGAGGTAGCTACCTCGGGGCCAAAGCTGTTATCGAGGCTCTATCCGACTCATTCGAATTTCTTCGCTCGGAACATAAAAATCCGCTCGTACTGTTTGCCGGACACAACATCGGCGAAGACTATTTGTTTGAACTGCAACCCCTCCTGAAAAATAAATCTTTTGGCATCGTCGTCATTTCAAAATCGGGAACGACGACAGAACCCGCCATTGCTTTCCGATTGTTGAAAGAACAGCTCGAAGCACAAGTAGGAAAAGACGAAGCCAAACATCGTATCATCGCCATAACCGATGCAAAAAAAGGTGCATTGCGTAAACTGGCCGACACCGAAGGATACAAAACTTTTGTCATTGCCGACAACGTAGGAGGCCGTTTCTCGGTACTCACTCCCGTAGGACTATTGCCTATTGCCATAGCCGGATTCGACATCAGAACGCTGGTTTCCGGAGCGGTAGCTATGGAAAAAGCGTGTGGAGAAGATATTCCTTTCGAGAAAAACCCCGCAGCTATTTATGCTGCCACCCGAAATGCTTTATATCAAAGCGGGAAGAAAATAGAAATCCTCGTCAACTTCAATCCTAAATTACACTTCTTCGCAGAATGGTGGAAACAACTCTACGGAGAAAGCGAAGGAAAAGAAAACCTCGGAATCTATCCGGCATCAGTCGACTTCACGACCGATTTACATTCGATGGGACAATGGATTCAGGAAGGTGAAAGAACCATCTTCGAAACCGTTCTTTCGGTTACCAAAATGAAACATACGGTAAATATCCCTTCCGACAAGGATAATCTGGACGGGCTAAATTTCCTGTCAGGAAAGAGAGTGGACGAAGTAAACAAAATGGCCGAACTTGGGACTCAAATAGCTCACGTAGACGGCGGAGTCCCCAACCTTAAAATAGAAATACCCGAATTATCGGAACTCTATTTGGGACAACTGATTTACTTCTTCGAAAAAGCCTGCGGCATTAGCGGTTATATTTTGGGTGTAAACCCGTTTAACCAACCGGGAGTCGAAGCATACAAACGCAATATGTTCGCTTTGCTCAATAAACCCGGTTACGAAGAAGAAAGTAAAGCCATACAAGCTCGTATCTAATTAAACATAACGTAAATGTAGGAACAGCCTGCCGAAAAATTCGGCAGGCTGTTCTTTTAAAATATCTTATCAAATAAATTTTTCTATATATTTTTAATATCTTTACTCCCTATAAAACATAACCCTTAGATCATGAGAAGATTAGCTACTCTTATTTTATCGTTATGGGGAATTGCACTCTCCCATGCCGCTCTTGAAGTCCCCAAAGCTCTACCCGCAACCGATATTACTGAAAATTCCTTTACCGCAAACTGGCAATCTGTATCTCAGGCTTCGGCTTACAATTTGAATGTTTTTGCCTATAAAATGGAAGATTGCGGGACAGAAGCAGTAAAAGTCACAGAAAGTTTTGAGGGATTAGTGCCTCGTTCTTCTGGGTCAAAACAAAATAAATACATAGACTCTAACCTATCCGTATTCCCCGAAAATTGGAAAATCGACGTGAATACCGGCTCTATTCGCCAATTATATACGACCAATGTCGCCGGAGATACCACATCTGTTTATTCGGGAAAAATAGCTCTTGCATTCGATGCCACAGGCGATTCGATTGTTACCCCTGTATTACCGGCCCCCGCCTCGAAATTTTCGTTTTGGATAAAAAACGCCAATGCCACCGGAACAGTCGCAGTTTACGGATTTGACGGCTTTCAATGGCACTCTCTTGGTGAAGCCTCAACAATCAGTTATCGAAGTGGGGGAATAGCCGATTTTTCCGCCAATATCCCGGTGGGGTGTATTCAGTTCAAAATGATTTATACCGATGAAAATCCAGATCTAAACAGTCCCACGGCTATTGACGAAATAAGTTATACTTATGGCGGTATCGTAAAAACACGGGATTATCTTGTCGAAAACAAACGAATCACAGAAACGTCAGCTCCCGTAACCGGACTCAAAGACAATACCGATTATTTTTACACGGTAAAAAGCACCAACGACTCTGAAACTTCTTTGGAATCAAATATGATTGATGTATTCGGATATGCAGGTTCCCTTTCCAAACCCGTACTCAAAGAATTCACCGATATTCAAGGGGGGCAATATACAGCCAACTGGAACACAGTCATCGGGTCCAACGGATATGTCGTTTACAATGTTTATACCCACATTGCCCAAAGAGATGAAACAAAAACCATTCTCCACGAAAATTTCGATGCTTTTACGGGAGGCACGATCGATCTTCCAGCAGAAGACGACGGTACAACGAATTACGACGAATATACAACTGTCCCTGACTGGTCTGTTAATTTCGGGTGCTGGACGGAAGGCATGCTCAGTGGTATCAATATTCAGACCCCCGTCATCAGCACAACCAATACAAATGGTTGTACAATCAACGTACGAGTATATGGAGCCAAAGGAGACAAAATTGACTTTAACAACTACTACTCACAAGGTACTCCCGAGAAAATAACCAAATTTCTCACACAAGAAGGCTATAATAATTTGACAATAGACTTTAAGCATAGCAGTGAACAAATGTATATCGAATTATATTTCAGGCAACTCGATCCTATCAAAGAAATCTATCTCGACGAATTCACAATGACTCAAACTCTTTCAAAGGGAGACCGGTTTAGCTATAATTACGATTATACCCTCGTCGAAGGCCGCAGGACGAACAGTTATACTTTTACAGATCTACCCAAAGCATGGGGTGACCAATTTGCATTTCGCATGAGCGCCTATGCAGTAGTGGGCGACAATCTTTACCAATCTCAATGGACAGAACTGACAGAAGTTCCCATTCCCTCGAATATAGACAATACCCATCGAGAAAACCAAGAGATCAAGGTTATTTCCTATCCCGGTAACACAATTATACGACTTCTTGTACCCCAAGAAATTATCATCAGCGACCTACAAGGTCGAATCGTAGCCCAAGTTCAAGGTGTTGAGGGAGATAACTCCATCTCATTGAAGCAAGGGATTTATTTGTTGCGATGTGGTAACCATTGTCAAAAATTTATCTGTCGATAACGAAGAAACGAGCAAAACGAAAATCGGATTCAACATTTAGTCGATATAATTAAAACGTTCACATTTAAAATAAAACGAGATTACCTCCAAAAGATAATCTCGTTTTATTTTTATTTCAACAGCACGATTACTTTAAAATCCCGATAGCGGAACACAGGCTCGTGTCGATTAACTATTATAACAAATTCCAATCTAAGTCCAGATTCAATCAACAAAAACTTTGAACTCGGCAACTTGCGTACCATCTTCACGGTGAAGGACTACGATATAATAACCACGAGAGAGGCTAATGTCCGTACCACCTATAAAAACATCTTCCGAGACGAGACACCCATCAAGGGCAAATACACGAACCTGCAACTGTAAATTGTTTTTACTTCGCAAGAAAAGCGTATTATCCGAACTATAATAGATCAACTCGCCAGATGTTTTAATCGATTCAACGCCACTGCCTTCCGTTTCTTCATTATCCACCCTCAATTTCATTCGGTTAAGGTCGAGCGTCAGAATACAATGATTTGTCTTGGGAAGCACAAACTTATAGTCATTTCCCTCCTCAAACGAATTATACTCATAAATAACATCATGTTCCTCGCCAAAACGAATAGGTTCATCTTTTGTCCTAGCCACATAACAACGTTCCCAAGTTCCTCTTCTACGAAGGAATTTGAAATCGCCGGCCTCTACATCTCCTTCCCAACGATATACACCCTCTGCGATCGGGGTCATCACCATAGGATGGGCATTATCCCAACCACAAGGCATAGCCGCTCCAACAGCAAAAACCGAAAGAGGAAATGGATTCTCTACCAAATCCGGTTCAAACTTTTCGACGGTAAGTGTAAGATTGAGTAAATCGACTTTCAATTCATAATATCCATCTCCACTTCGGTCAGCCGGAATAGTCCACTTATTATCCTCTCCATTCAAACGCATTTTCAAAGGTTGTCCCACCTTTCCCGAAATAGAAAAATCTCCACTCGATGCAGGGTGATATTTATCGTCCCAGCTCAATCGTTTCAAAAACATGAAACTACCGCACTCGTCACCCTCATCGTTATAGCGCATGACACCCTTATAATAGAAAATATAAGGATATGTCCGATCCACTTCTAAGGCTTTGGCATCCTGAAACTTCCAAAATTGAATCTCTCGATTAAACGGGCCTCCTATGATATACAAGTTTTTAGGCAATTCGAGCCGTTCAGCCTTCAAACTTTTTGCATTACCATCGACTGTAAGGGTCAATCTATATACATCGGTCTCGCTCGCATACCGGATACACAACCCTCGCTCGTCTTCACCGGCCTCTCGCAAAGGTATAGAATCGCCCAAAGGATTATTACTACCACATTCATGGACATACTCCGTTATACCATCGGTCAATTTAAACAAAACTTCCGGCAAGCCACCCACGTAAACAAACTCCTTTCCATCGTCTCCCACCGGAGAAAGCACGACGGGAATCTTTAATTCAGCCGTATCTCCAACAAGCCGCCAATCTGCTCTCGCAGTTAGAACAAATCCAAACAAGAGAAGTAAAACGGCCATATTCTTGCAAAATCTTTTCATATTTTTCTCTTTTTATTATTCAATGATTACGGTTATAGCTGAACTGCATGCTCTTTTCGGTACGGAAATCACGATCTTTTTACTCTCGGCATCATACTCATAGACAGCATGCGTTCCATCGGAAAAAGTGACCTTTGTCGGAGCCTCGTTCCGAGCCAAAAATTCAAGACGATAAGCCCGTTCTTCCGGCATATCGTCGAATGATCCGGTACGAGGATAAATAGTACAAGAGGTTCTTCCGTCCTCGGTATTTTGCGTAATTCTTGTAAATGTACAAGCTGTTTGATAATCAGCGTTGTTTCCGGCATCCTCATAATAATTAAATTCGCCTCTGGCTCCGGGTGTAAACTGCAAAGTGAGTGTTTCAGGCCGTTTTTTCAGGTGCATCATACGAGGATAAAGCGGAATGATAGCACCCTCGCGATAATAATAAGGAATCTGTTCACGAGTGAACGAACGAGTAACGACCGAACCACCGTCGATTAACTCACCCGTCATCACTTCATACCACTTGCCCTCAGGTAGCCAAATATCTTTTTCACTGACATTCGTTCCTTTATCCGACGAAGTGACGGGGGCTACGAGTATATCGTTTCCAAACATATACTGTCCCTCATAACGGTAAGCCTCATCTGCTTCGGGATAATCATAATACATAGGACGACACATGCCCACTCCCGTATCGTACGACCAACGTGCCATCGTATAAATATAAGGTATCAAAGCATAACGCAAATAAATGGCATCACGCATCTGCTCAAAATTAGCATATTTCCAAATGCGACGTTCGATATGGCCGGCAGCCGTAGCATGTGTACGCAATATAGGAGAGAAGACCCCGTATTGAATCCACCGCAAATACAACTCGGCATCGTTGGCTCCCTCCTGATTATGACCTCCTATATCATGACTCCAATAACCATAACCGACATTAGATGCGGTAGCTGTAAAATAGGGCTGAAAAGCCAACGAAGAAAAAGTCGCTTCCGAGTCTCCCGAAAAACCGATAGGATAACGATGATTACCCAACCCACCCCAACGATGAAAGATAAACGGCCGATTTTTTGCCTGCAATTTTTTATCGTTGAAAAACACATGATTCAACCAAAAAGTATTACCTAAATTCGGTTCATTCTGCGCAATCATCCACTGTTGCCAATCGACCCACCAAAAATCGACACCGATATTTTCATGAGGCCGTAAAATATGTTCGAAAAAGGCCTCGTAGAAATCCTTGTTTTCGATATTCCAACGAATGGTACCGTCTTCGTTAGTCAGACTATCGGCCTTTATATCAGAATAACGTCCGGCCAAATCGGCATACAAAGCATCATAATTATCCTCTTTGGGGAAAACACCATCGGCCGGATGCAAATTAAGTGTCGTATTCAAATTTTGTTCATCGTGCAACCAAGAGATAAAACCGGCAGGATCGGGGAAAAGAGCTTTATTCCAACTCCAACCGGTCCACTCGGTTCCATCGGTAGAACCGGTCTTGCCATTACGATGCCAATCCATATCTATAACGAGTACATCCATAGGAATATCACGCGAACGTATTTCATTTACAATATCGCGCATATCTTGCTCGGTATAACGTTGAAACTTAGAGTACCAATATCCAAATACATAAAGCGGAGGCAACGGAATCTTACCGGCTATCTTGGTGAAATCGCCAAGAGCCTTTTTATAATCATGCCCATAACCCATGAAATACATATCAAGAGCGGCGGTATCCTTACGTTGAGCGACCCAATCCATACCCCCATTCGTATCTCTCTCGAACATAAGACTCAGACTACCGTCTTTGCGAGGTTCTCGTTCATCGATCACAGCCCAACCAACACGAGAAAGTAACCCATTCTCCAACCATTCACGCACATCGCCCTCTGCTCTATCCAAAGTTCTAGTCGTTCCTTTCAGATTATACGGGTCTTGTTTCCCAGGATACCACACCTCTTCGACCCCGTTCACATCGAGTGTAATTTGTAAATTAGGATTACAACGATCATTACTTACCGGATATGTACCCAGTTTATAACGCAGTTCCAGTTTATCGGTTGTAAGATAAAGATATCCGTCACGTTCCTCTTGGGTAAAATTCGGAACCGGAAGATGGCGATTAATGACTACAAAGGACGCGCGATCCTCAAACTGCAATTTCGCACTATATTCTATACGAATCATTTCGGGAGTCAACACCGTAAAGCGCATGTTACCCGACTTCACAATAGCCTTTTCATCGGCCATCGAATTATCCTGCGCCCCGACAGTACACGCAATGAAAAGTCCCAAAATACTTAGGAGTACATGTTTTTTAATCATAAATACATAAATTTTTAATAGAAAGATTAAAGTCGTTCTACCATTATGACACAAAAAATACACATACCCCCTACATACCTGAAAAATTTTTGCTTTTACATGTTTTGTTATACAATATCGATAATATTTTGAATCGAATAAAAAAGGAAAGGGCTACAAAATGTAGCCCTTTCCTTTTTTATTTTTTAACCATTCTATTTATTATTCCGCTTCATACTCTATGGCGTCGCTTTCTGTATCATCGTCTTCCAACGCCTGAGCATCCGTTAAGATTGTTTTCACAAAGGTTGGTTTCTCATTAAACAAAACGATAGCAGATTGATTCCCGTCCGGAGTAATAAACTCTACCTGAGCGGCAACTCCCAAAACCTCAGTCGTATCACGACCGACATAGCGAGCGATTAAATCATACGATTGTATATAATCGTCTACATTCGTGGCGACAAATTGATCATAAGCCGATTTGGCGGCCTCATACTCTCGAATATACGAAAAGTCCCTATCCTTGTCAAATTTCACATAGGCTTCATGATCTTTGGGCAAACGCTCCATAGCCTGTTTATATCCTTCTATTTTCGAAGCATAATTACGGTCATTCCCATGTGAACGCATAGCCTCTTTCAATTTTCGTTCATAATCGACACGACGAGCAAACTGGCTGTTCTCATCGAGTTTATAATTATGTTCTGCTACCTCCATCTCATATTTCAAACGTTGTTCGGTAGAAACGTAGCTATCGATAGCCTCTTGACGACCGGCTCGAAGACTATCGGCAACGGTCACTTCATGGAGAATTTCTACTTGAATCGAATCGACTTTCTCTGCGGATAAGTTTTCATCGGCCGATAGAACCCACGTTCCAGACTTCAACTCCGATTTCACATATTCTTTAAATGCACCGACATAATCCCCATCGGCTACTCCACCCCCACAGGCACATAAAACAGCACCCATTGCACACACCGGAATCCACTTACATAATAGTCTCTTCATATCCCTATAACTTTATTTCATTTCAAAAAACAGAAAAAATAAAAACAAATCTTGATAATATCGAAATACAATCCATTTCCATATTTGCAACAAAAATAGTACAAGCCCAACGCAGAAACAAGTTCGATTAGTAATGCCGAAACTCGACCTATTCTCGTATCTATTGCAAAAATAATGGATTATCACAGAATACAAACATTTATGCCTTAATTTTACATCTTGTTAAATTTTTAACAAACCAGAAATAAACCCAATATCCAATCTCAAACAAAATAAAAGTCTTTCAACACCACTTCTTTGGCTAATTATCTCAAAAGCCCTACTTTTGTAGAATAAAACAAGAAACACGACATTTTGGAAAATATCGCTATTAAAAACTATCTTTTACAGCACAACGTGCCTTGCATTACTCCTAAGGCCGCGCTTATCGATATGGACGGAGTTCTCTACGACTCGATGAAAAATCATGTCGAAGCTTGGTATCGTACACTCACCCCTATGGGATTCAAATGTTCCAAAGATGAATTTTATCTATACGAAGGACGAACAGGAGCCAGTACAATTAAATACTTGTTCGACAAACATTTCGGGAAACAGGTGTCCGATGACGAGTGTGCCGAGATTTATAAAATCAAGGAAAAACATTTCAACGCGTTGGAAAAAATCGTCCCCATGCCGGGAGCCGACCTCATGCTGCAACGAATCATCGGTAACGGCATACGCCCTGTACTGGTCACAGGTTCGGGACAAGGTTCTCTCTTAGATCGGCTAGACCACGATTATCCCGGTGTATTCGAACAGCAATATAAGGTGACGGCATACGACGTAAAGATTGGGAAGCCGAGTCCCGAGCCCTATTTAATGGGACTTTCCAAAGCCGGAGTCAAAGCGAACGAAGCGATTGTCATCGAAAATGCACCCCTAGGGGTAGTCTCCGGTACGGCAGCACAAATATTTACCATAGCAGTCAACACAGGCCCCATTCCGGCACAGACGCTCATCGAAGCCGGAGCCGATATGGTTTTCCCGTCCATGCCCGATTTCGCCAATCATGTCGACGAACTTATACACACGCTAAAAATCACCCGTTAATATCATCTGTATGGAGTCGCAAAAAATCATATTCACCGCCACACCCGGCGAAACCCTTAAAAATATGCTCGAAAACTTTTCTTTCGATACCCTTTTTATACTCTGCGACACACATACCCAAAAATTCGCCCTACCCGAAATATCGAAAAACATATCCACACAAGCCCAATATATTACGATCGAAGCCGGCGACACCCATAAAACACTCCAAACACTCGTTCACGTATGGAACGAACTGAGCCACAAGGGAGCCAGCAGAAAATCGCTTCTTATCAACTTGGGAGGAGGTATGGTCACCGACTTGGGAGGTTTCGCCGCAGCCTGTTTCAAAAGAGGAATCCGTTTCATCAATATCCCCACAACCCTATTAGGAGCAGTAGATGCCGCCGTAGGAGGAAAAACAGGAATAAATTTCAACGGATTGAAAAATGAAATAGGAGCCTTTCGCCCGGCCGATACGGTCATCGTCTCTACACAATTCTTTCAGACACTGCCACAGAACGAATTATTGTCGGGATACGCCGAAATGCTGAAACACGGACTTATCGACAATCCGGCCACCTACCGTTCATTGCTCGATTTCGACTTGTCCATGCCCGATTGGGAAAAACTTCTGCCACTGCTCAAAGAATCGATACAAGTCAAAGAACGTATCGTCGCCGAAGATCCCTTTGAAAAAGGAATACGCAAAGCCTTGAATTTAGGTCATACTATCGGCCATGCATTCGAGAGCCTTTCACACAAGCGGGAAACACCCATACCTCACGGATTCGCCGTGGCTTGGGGACTCATATGCGAATTACTACTCTCCCACCGTTATCTGAAATTTCCGTCCGAAACAATCTCCGAATTGGCAGCATACATCTATCGCCATTACAGAGCATTTCCCATTACCTGTAAGGACTACGAAACACTCTACGAGTTGATGACCCACGACAAAAAAAACGAAGCCGGATACATCAACTTCACATTATTACAAACCATCGGCAAACCGGTCATCGACTGTCACGTCGATAAGGAAGAAATATTCGTAGCATTCGACCTATACCGCGACCTATTTAAATTATAACCCCTACCGACTCTCTTGCAAGCAATTAGGAAATTTCGAAGAAAAACAGGAGTAAAAAAGTTGTTCAAAATTTTGTCAGTATAGAAAATACCACTACTTTTGCACTACCAATTCAGCGGGGTGTAGCTCAGCCCGGTTTAGAGTACGCGTCTGGGGGGCGTGTGGTCGCAAGTTCGAATCTTGTCACCCCGACTGATTTATAAAGCACTGAAAATCAATTGATTTTTGGTGCTTTTCTTTTGTATTTCTGATTAAAAACATGTTATAAAGCATTTTTATATAGCCGATTTTTTGTGTATTTTTGTTGCATTTCGGTGCATTCGGTTGCAAAACCGTGCAAATTCCGTGCAAAAAAACTTGTGAGATATGGCCTCTGTAAAATTGTATCTGGACACACGAACCCCCAAAAAAAACGGGACATCTCCCCTCAAATTGGGAATCAATCACAGGAATAAACGTGTATTGTTAAACATTAATATATCTCTGTCAAGTGAACAATGGGATTCCGTTAACAACAAGATCGTGGCTCACCCTCATAGGCAGGTATTAAACAGCTTTATTGCGCAAATTGTAGCCGATGTAAACATTAGAATACTTGAACTCATCAGAAGCGGTGAAATAGACAGAATGTCCTCACATGCCATAAAGAATTACTTTTTATCCGCTATAAGGGTTTCTAATACAGAAGATGAAGAAATAAATAATGATTTATTCGTTGATTATTTTAAAAAATTCGTTGAATCAAAGAAGGGACGGACAAAAGAAATATATGCGGCAACGCTGAACAAGATAAGGTCATACATAGGTGAAAATCCAATTAAATTCGAGGATATAAACAAGAGTTGGCTGCAACGGTTTGAGTCTTATATGGAAGAAAGTGTCCCCTCGGTAAATGGGCGTGGCGTTCATTTGAGGAACATAAGGGCTGTGTTTAACGACGCGATAGACAATGATGTGACTATGGCCTACCCTTTCAGAAAATTTAAAATTCAGAAGGCTGCGACGGCCAAGAGGGCTATTACGGCCGAACAGCTCGTACAATTGATGGATTTTGATTGCGACAAGCACCAAGAGAAATATCGTGACTTCTTTATGTTAATTTTTTACCTAATAGGCATAAACATTATTGATTTATGTAATTTGAAAAAGGAGCAGCTTGTAAACGGAAGGATTGAATATATACGTGCCAAAACTCATAAATTATATTCTATAAAGGTGGAGCCTGAGGCGCAAAGTATAATAGATAAGTACAAAGGTGATGAATATCTGCTTAATATATTAGATAGGTATAAAAACTACAAGGATTTTGCAAAGCGAATGAATCAGAATTTGCGATCTATCGGCGAGGTGAAAATAGGGAAACATGGAGCTAAAACAATATCCCCGATACTGCCTTTCATTACCACCTATACAGCACGCCATAGTTGGGCGACAATAGCCCATAAGATAGGTGTCTCGAAAGATGTTATCTCGATGGCTCTCGGTCATTCTTTCGGTAATCGTACGACAGATATTTATATCGATTATGATTCTGAAAAAATAGATGTAGCCAATCGCCGCGTGATTGATTTTATCAATCAAATTAAAAATAAAAAAGCCACCCAAAATAGTTAAATGGGTGGCTGCGATATAGCAACAATTAGGATTCTTTGAAAATTCACTTTCAAGATTTTGACATTTCTTTCTCTTCCAAAGTTACATCAATTCCTACGATCTCACAGTATTTAAGGAAGTTGTTCAAGTTGACATTCTTCCCACTTTCAATGGCATTGACAGTTCCAAAGTTCATACCCTGTTTCCAAATATTATATTGGGTCAATCCCTTTTCTTCGCGAATCTTACGTACTTGTTTCGATAATTCTTCTATTGTCATACTCCTATTAATTCCTTCTTTATCGCCTCTAAAAATGCGATAGATGTTAATACCGTATTCCTATAATTATAATCACTACCGGCTGCAATCGCATTCTTACGACCGTCTAAAATCAGCGTATCAATGAACAACACCATTTGCCGAACCGTAATATTGCCGATGTCTGCCGAGAATGTCGATAGCGATGTATAATACTTCATAGCCTGTTTTAAAAGCCCCCGTATTTTAGTCTTATCAGGATTTTTACCTGTAATACGCTTAATGCTGATCTTTGCAGAAATATTAGATCCTGACAATCCGGGCTCTATGCGGTAATCCTCTCCGACTTCCTCGACAATACCGTCTATATACTCGACTTTGGCGATGAATCCATTGTCTATGTCGGAACAGTATATGAAGTCGACTTCTCCGAACTTGTGCGCCCGGTTATGGTCTACAATGAATAATGGAAATTCCCTTTTCATTCTTCGTCCTCCTCTTCGTCATCGACTTTAACAAGATGTTCAAGATCTTCGCTTATATACCCTTTATACTCCCTTATGGCTTCCAATTCCGAGTCGCTGAGGTCGTCTATATCCTCTATCTCGATAGTATAATATCTGTCATAATCACCATCGAAGTCTATCTCTCCTGTTCTTCCGTTCTCGTCGTCCTCACTAACGACAGTGCCCACTTCGTCTACAATATAGGGCTTGCAGAACCTCCCATGCTCGTCCCTGTTTTTCGTGAACAAGCGATCTGACAACATGCTACACACATCTGAGAATGTTTTTTCTCCGACAAATTCAATATGACCGGGGTTAAAGAATCTGCCACCTCGGCAAACATGAAATGATAATACCATTGTTCTTTTTGTTTCCATATATAAGTAATTTTTATTTAAAATCATCTGGCCCATACAGGGGTATAACAATCTTCAAGATTTATGTTATTCTCGATCGCCGCACAGGCAAGTATCCATGCTTGCTTACTCGACATGTTGGCAATCTTGAAACTCGGATAGGTGCATTTTTCATCAATCGTCTTTGCCACATTGGAGGCAAAAACATTCAGGTTGATTATCCGGGACAAGAACCGATAGAACGGGTTGAAATGCAACTCATACGAATTGTTATTATTCCATCTTTCATAGCTAGCAATCTGTTGAAGTCTGTTGGATAATTCCTGAGCTTCTTTGTATTGTTCTGTACCTTTCTGTAACATGACTCTATTTTAATTGGTTACTGTTTGTTTTTGATTACATGGTAAAGATACTCCATTTTATTGTATATACAAAATATTGTAGTATAAATATTTTATGATTTATCAATATTTAACAAAATGAATGATATGGAAAATTTTCCTCATTATTTTATACGATATAGCCTATTTTCGTATAGTTGTGGAAGATTTTCCGCAAAAATGATTGACATAGAATTAAACACGAATGCCGGAGCTTCTCACCCCGGCATTTCCCTGTTCATCATTTGCATTTCCGAATATTCCTTTGAAATTTTCGCCTCATTCTCCTATTCAAGAGACCGTTATCGGCAAACCGATTCAAGGTATCCTTCTCTTCCGGCGAAAGCAGGTTATAAACCTCCTTCCTCGACTTGCCGGAACAGATGGCTTGTATGATTTTAGCTATCTCCATGTATTTCCCGAATTAATTTATTTCTGCAACACTCACATAGGAACTTCTTCGCCACGGGGAACATCTTCTGCCCGATATATCCCCGAAGGTACTGTTCTTCCTCCCCATAAGGGTCAATGCCGAACGTCCGGGATATATGCCTGCACAAATGCCCCTTTTCATGGTCCCAAGAGTTTTGGAACTGTTCGGGGCTCGTCGTCATGGCAATTACCATCACCGTCCGTCGATGCTCGAAATTGGAATAGGTAAGTCCTGTATTCAAGTTACCGGACGACAAACTTCTGAAAGCATTTTCCAGATTACTCCCCGTACAACCGATCCTTTCCAGCTCCCGGAGTATGGTGTTTGTCCAATAGGTGGTAACTGCGTAAAAAACCCTTACGTGCCAGTCGTATTTCGCTATGTAGAAATCCTGAACAATCATGTTTTATAACATATCTTCCCACATGATCGGAGTACCCGAACCTATACAGTCGGCATAGAAACGAGTAAAGGGTAACCCGTCGTAACCGTCAGGGTCGTCGATATAGTCCTTTACAAACAGAGCCAAATGGGTATCGTCGGGAATCGATGATTTAAAATAGTCGGCCTTCCCCATATTGGCGACAAATACATGGTCGTACCCTTTGGCCTTTTCCAACTTCACGCCCGCCTGTGTCAAGATGACCTCCACATCTTCTTTCGAAAGGGCTTTTATCTCCTCTTTCTTTCCGGTGGCCTTGTTTTCGGCCTTCATTCTGGAAACCGCCCACTCGCACATGTTCTTGGAGAAGTGCCAGCCGTATCGGGAAAGGTACTCCGTCATGCCGGAGGGGAAAATATCATAAATGTCTAATCGTTGGTTCATAACACTGCTTTTTTATGTTTTTGAAAAGAGAGGGGATTTCTCCCCTCCCGATTAATAGAACTCGCCGTTGGCACGTCTGCGTCTGCGTTCCCCCATTTCGTCATAGTACGAAGGAGGATAACCGGGAGCATAACGGTTGTTCATTCCACTGGAAGAACCTCCGCCATAATTCCCGCCGCCGTAACTGCCGCCATTATTGCCACGGAAGCCCATATCGCCGCCCTGCATTTCCCGCATGGCAGCTTCATAGCCTTTCTTGTAGCCGTGCTCGCAACCTTCCTTGTAGGCCATTTCGAGCTCTCTACCGCCGCGTTCATTGAATCCTTCATATCCACGGCCTTCTTCTAATATTGACCACATTCCCATATTACTTTTTGTTTTTAGAAGTTTCAGAAACACTGAGCTGTTCCATCAGTTTCTTGTTCATGGCCATCAAGTCCGCCATGCTTCTGCTCATTTCGGACATCTGCCCTTTGAGGGTGGCAATCTCCTGCTCCTGCCTTTGCTTCTCCGCAAATTCGGGATTCAAAATTGTCAATATCTTGTCGCACCCGGCAATCACGTTCTCGTGGTAATTACGCCGGTTCAGTTCGTCCAAGCTCTTTTGCCGGATAGCCGACACTTCCGAGTTCATGGCCTCTCTGGAACAAGATATGACGATGTTGCCGTTTTGCCCGAAGTCAGCGATGTCCGCCCCTGCCGGCAAGTTCTGGAACGTCGTGTTCTGCCCGTTCACGCAGACCACCACGTCCACCACCATTTCCATCTGGGGTATCTGCCCGATAGGTGTCGGCATGGGGTACTTGGGCTTCGCAGCCGAAACGCTGACGACGGAGCCTATATCCACTAAGGGATTTTCGTCCTTATGAAGGATAAATAACTGGTTGTTTGCTCGAAGATTCTGAAACATAGTTTTTTGATTTAATGGGACTGCCCGATAAAAGGCAGCCCCGTGTTAATTATTTGCTTTTGGCAGCGACGTTGGTTGCCGCCGTCGCCGTAGTAGGTCTGTACCCACCGTTGACAAGGTACACTTCGTTGGTGTACTTGTTGTAATGGATTTCATAGATCCCCGTACCGGCGATATTCTCTACCGTCACCGGCTCGTTGTTGTAAGCCAGCAGAGGTCTCGTGTCCCCATTCGTCCCGATGAGAATGGGAAGCGTTGCGGTCGTTCCGGCGGGTATCGCCTGACGGAGATTGATATAGAATCCTCCCACATAGTCCCTGTTACGGAACGCATGGTTTGGGAGTTCCAAAGTCACGTTCTCCGTGCCGACCGTCACCGCCACCGTAGGAAGAGTGTTGTAATTCACTCTGCCCAGCGTCGGGAACGGAAAGGGAAACCCTGTAAAAAAGTTAGGCCACATATATACCTCCTTTCTTACTGGAATTAACCCCAGTAGTTGTTGCAACCGCATCCGTAACCGCTGCGCCCGTATGCGACATCGCCCGCATAAGCTCCATAAGCGGCAGCCCGGTACAAGTCCGTGTTTACAGCCTGAATGTTCGGATATACCACGGGAACGGTATTGGGCAATTTACACTTGATGCCGTCCACATCGCTTTGGAGAGCCTGCAAACCGGCAGCGAGGGGAGCAATCTGTTGCCCTACCGCATTGAGAATGGTCGCATTCTGGTTCCGTTGGGAGATTTCAGCTGCCAAAGTAGCCTTCTCTGCCGTCAAAGCGGTGATTTTGTCCTGTAAAGCCTGAGTTTGGATAGAATCCAGCTTCGCCAAAATGGCACGAGTGTTCTCATTGCCGCTGTCCACGAGGGAGTGGGTTTGTTCCGAGGTGGCGATACGGGTTTCATATCCTTGTCTCTCGATTGCGTTTTGCGTCTTGCAGCAGCAATCTGCGATTTGGGTAGCCAGCGTACAATTACTCGATTGAATGCTGTTGATGATCTGTTGTGCGGACATGCCCACTTGGTTGCCGACACCCTGAATCAAGCCCTGAATGTTGCACAAGGCGGATTGTAACTGTTGGGTAGAGCAGTTAAAGGACGAGGCGAGTTGGTTGATGGCATTACCGTTCCCTTGAATGGCCGACATCAGGTATTCACGTCCGACATCGCCGTTCAGCTCGGCAGGAAGCCCGCCCCGGTTGCCAAAACCTCCGAATCCGTTACCGCCCCAGCAGAACCACAGCAGGATAATCCAAATCCACCACATGCCTCCGCCCCAAGCGTCCTGATTGTTCCTTCCCTGATTGAGAAGGGCCAAGAGTCCGGGATCGACCCCTTTACCGCCCATCAGGTTGGGCAATAAAGCCATGATGTCGAACTTGCTTCCGCCACCATTGGGCTCTTGATTGAAAACATACGTTCTTTCCATATAGATATAATTGATGGTTACGGCCAATATCGGCCGCATACAAACGTATGGCTATTGCCGTTGCTATCCTCGGATTTCGGTGGCTATCCTGTTGCTGACCCGTTGATTTGTCGTTGTCAGAATAAAACTTCCCGAACACCGCTGTTTCAGGCTGTTTTTCAATTTGTTCACTCCCTGTCGGGTCATGGAAAGATAAGCGGCGGTGTTCTCCTCGGAGAAGCCGAGCGATACCAACGCACAGATGAGCAGGCAACGTGCGTCGACCGCATTTTTGTTCGCACCGTTAATCAATTCGCCGTAACACAGCTCACATTCCTCGCAAACGATTTGCAAGACGTGTTCAAAGATTTCATTGGTTTTCATATCTCTTGCCTTTTTAAATATTTGTTAAATTATAGATTGTTGACACAATAAAAAACATCACGTTCCTGTTTAAAGGCTGTGAAAGCCTCGTAACATTCCCCGTGATGTTGTCTCTTGTTAGTTTTGGAAGAGCAGCAAGAGATTGAGGCTTTCCTCTTTATACTCCGAAGCCCCGGAAGGAGTCGTAAATCAAATTATATCAAGAAACCCAGTCCTTTCAATTTTGTTATCCATTTCATGATGTAAGGGACAAGCAGCAAGACAATGACACCGAGAGCCCACCAGCACCATCGGGGAGTCTTGTACTTTACTACCTCGACGGGGTAGGGTACTTGTATGCTGTCCGTCTTGGATATATACAGCGTATCGATTCTGTCCTTGAACCTGTATATGTACTTGTATTGGAACTCCCGTATCGTGTCTCCCGATTTCTCGATGAAAACACTGTCCCGCATGTATATGGAATCGAGCTGCACACGATTCAGATACACCGTGTCGCTCTTTGTCGTTTCCACCGGAACATACACATGTCTGGTACAACTCGTCGCAGCCAAGATAGCCAAAAACAACAATAGGAATACGATATGTCTCATAAGCTCAGTATTTGTTTCCGGTTCTTCGATGACGACACATAAGATACATGTACCCAACTGTAATTGCTCTCGTCAATCAACTGGTCGAATGGAAGGTTATCCCGAATCAACTCGAACAGTTTCTTGTTCTCCTCCTTGTTCCCTGCCGTTATATCCGCCGCCTCGCCCCTCATGTGCTGGCTCGTTTTCGCACCACCCACGGCGGCATTGAGTTTGGGACAACGGTAGCCCGAATTGACGGTTATCGCCTTTCCGTACATCTCCCGCAAAGGGTCTAAAACATGAGTGACAAGGTTCGACAACTGGGCCGACACTTCGGTCGTCGGGGTATTGTCTATACCCAGTTTATCGGCCGTTGAACTCTTTGTGAGTTCTTTCATCGTGAAGTATTTCATATCTCGAAGATTAAGTTTTCCATGTTGTTAATTCTGTCCGGATCAGATACGAGCAAATCCTCTTCCGGAAATTTTTCTTGAAATTCTTTCCATAACAGATACTCCATTTCCATGTATTCTTCACGGCCTCTTCTTATGCTTTCAGGAGAGACCTCCACGATATGGAAGTTGGTCTGTATGTCGTAGGCATACCTGATACTTATTCCCGGTATTTTCGAGGCAATCGATTGAATCGTCTCGATGACAAAATCCTGTACGTTCTTATTCATGTCTTTCTTCATTTTGGCGACAAAAAAAGCGGTGACTTTTTTAGAATCACCGCTTGTAACGAATGTATGAGATATATTCAAATCTTTATACCCAAATCCCTAAATGCTGTATTCAAATCGCAGCTTCTTACACCTATCGCATTACAAGCATCAGGTATCATAACACGGTTTCGACGTTGTGGATTACTTTTCTCATATGTGACTAGAACCATATTCTTTGCAGCTGCCGTTGCAACAAGATAAGAATCTGCAACACTCGCATATCCGGAAATCGCAGACTGAGTAAAATTTATAGGACAACTCTGAGCCCAAGAAATTGTTTCTGCCAATTTAGTTAATACAGCAGAATCTTGTGTCAGGAAGAATCCTTTGGGAGCATTGTTATGAATCCACTCCGTGAGTTCGTCTCCACCTCTGTCGATTTCTTCTTTAACTTTATCAATGGAGTGAATTATGCCGGAATTGATTAACTCAACCATCTTTGTCCAAAATATTGGCCAGACATCCATTGGCAGGTTTTTCTTGGATTCTACGAATATATTTGTATCGAATAAATATTCCATGCCGTATCAAATGTTATGGGTCATAAAATGATCATACGTTTTTCCGTATAATCCGGTTAAACGATATGCTTCCGTATAACCAAGCTGCCTGTTATTGACTGCGTTTCTAACATGAATGGCAAAACTACGCCCTACACGTTTGACGCTTGTCAGATAAAAACTTCCTCCCGAGGATTTCTTTTGGGCTGAAATCTGGCGTTGGCTATATATTGCCCAAAAGTCCTTGTAATCCGTGTCAGACATAAGTCCTAAATCATGGGCGCGTCTTGCGATGACTAATTCGCTGGCCTTAAATCTTAGTGAGGCCGATTTCGTGTCATTATTCCATATTTCACGTAACACCGATGCCGGAACAAGAAATTCAGCTGCCACCCTGTCACAATATCTTTCGGTAGCTTCATGATGAAAGCCCTCGCTTCCTGCATGACCTGCACTTACGCCAAGCATAAGATGTGCAGTTTCATGAATGAGAGTAAAGAGTTGGGCACTCTTGCTATCCGCACTATTAACAAATATGTACGGCGCCTTTTCATTTACCAATGCGAAGCCTCTGCACTCACTTACTTTCAATTTTCTATGAGTGTTATTTCCAACAACGCCATTGTATGCTAAAAAGACACCGGCATCCTCCAACTTTTGTCCAAGAAGGCTGACCGCCGCATCCGGAGTTGACAGACTAAAAGCCCATCTGCTTTCAAGATCCAATATCGAACGTAGTCTGCTGACAGCTTCACTTATTGAGGTTTTAGTGCTTATTGAACCGACAAATTTGCATGTATCTATTTCATTCTCATTAAGATATTCTTCCAACCATTCTTGTCTTGCCTGTACATTCATTACCGTGTCATATACATTCAAGTTGAAATGATTCTGTTGTCCTGCTTCACCTCGAAACATGGGGATAGGAATTTCTTCTACCGGCAGATTTTCTAAAAAAAGATAACCAACAGGAAGATTGACACTTTTAGCGAAATCATCTAGCTGTTTATATGTCGGTCTTATTTCTCCTAAAATCCATTCCTGTATATGACTCTTAGGGTGGCTATCCATATAGCTGCCTTCTGTATGTCCAGCTCTATTCAAAGCCCATACATACCGTTCTGGTGCAATTTGGATTCTGTCTGCCATATCTAAAAGTTCTCCATTTAATAGGACTTTGTCGGGCTTATCCACCATTAAGAATGGGGATAAACGTGTACCAAAGACGTAATTATGTCCCATGCAAAAATAGGTATAAGAAATCCTTTTTGCAAATAAGATTTTGGTTTTGATTCATATTTAACATAAATCAAACGGTGATTCCAAGAAGTCAAAGAACGCTTTCCCGTCGCCGGGTTATAAAAATTCTTTTTTTTCGTCAGGCAATCCAGACCTCGATTTGAATCACCAGCCCTCCCAGTATGGTCGCCAGCAAGTCGGCATACGACCAAGCCCCCGGCTTCCTCCACTCGTCGACAGCCTCCTTGATACAGCCCGCTATGGCAGAGAACAGCACACAATATTCCGCCGTCGCACCTATCACGATGGCGAAGAAAGAGGCGATGACACCTCCTGCGATAAAATGCAGCAGCTTGTCGTGGGGAATAGACAATAACAACCCTTTGATTCTTTCCAATAGTTTCTTCATATTATTCGTTATTTAATCGGTGATAAAAATCGAGCTTGATACGGTCATAGACAGAAACGACATTCGTATATGCCCGCCAGTTGTTCACATTGTCCGAGTACACCTCGCCGACCACTACATCTGACACCCAGTCTATCCATTCGGGATTGGTATAACATGAAAGACGCTTGCCCCGATAGGTAAAGTAATCGAAACGACTGTTCCTGTCCTCGAACTGGTTAGTGAGCAAAGTATGTATCTTACCGTAGGTTTTCTCCTTGTCGGCGATATGATTCTCGTCCCTAACCTTCTTGATGATTCTGCAAACCCTTTCGACGGCCAAATCGAAATACACGTTCGATATGTTCTTTATCCGAAGCTGTGTTTCCGAGCGCAGGCCTTCCGATATGTCGGACAACATGGTATTCTGGTCGTTCGTCTTTTCGATAAGCTCTTTCAGGGATTCGCCGTAATCCTCCATGCTCTTGGTGATAATCGATTTGAACCACTTGAAGCAGGCCACCATCATCATGGCCGACAACACCAAGAAGAATGCTGCGGTCATCACCAAGAACCCCTGTTCGCTTATCCCTCTGGCTACCTCCGTAGCCTCGTTTATCCCTCCCATATCAATGTTTCTGTTTTTCGATTAACAATCTGGCTTCCTCTTTGCAGGATTCCGCATAGGCGTTATAAGACTCGAACTCCTCTGCTTTCGTATCTCTTTGCCGAAGTATCGCCAACTCCTCCGACAAGGTATATTTCCGACGGATCAATCCGTTTACCGTTTCTCCGTAGTCCATTGGTACGGGAGGTGTTTCCGTTCCGTCCTCCGTCGCTTCCGGTGCTTCTTCGTATTCATAGACTATCGCACCGTTCCGGTAATACATCACGGGTATTTTTCCGGGTATCTCTTCGGGAGATGGGATAGATTCTATTCGTATGAATCCTTCTATCAGGGTTTCGCCATAATAAATATTAGTGACTCTTTCGTCGCATATTTTAACTTGTATCATATCAATTGAATTTTTTATACCTCGGATACAGAAGTTTTCCATTTCCCAAATTCGGGTTAGGTATCTGAATATACCCGAAATCTCCTTTTATCACTCTCCCGACATATTCGTCCATATTTATATCTGCATATACATAAATATTATAATACAAGCTGTTGAAAGTGAGTTTATAAGCATGACCATAAATCGCATTGCCCATCAATGAATCGCTTGGGGAAACATTGACATAAGTATTCATGGTATATCCCGCTTCGTTTTTCTTGGCAAGAGTTCCGTTCTCTATGTTTGACATCTCTATCGTACAAATCATTTGATGGCCGATAACATAAGCCACACCTTTGAAATAGACGATAATGTTATATCCTGAACCTTCTATTTTCCCTACAAATGAAATATCGCCGTTGGAACTGTCGATTTTAAACAAATTACTGTACGACAGGAAATAATTGAATCCGTTGTATTCGCATTGTCCGAAATTCTGAATCTCTGAAATGGAGTCTCCGGACAATTCTTTCAGATCGAATTCTTTTTCAGTGAGACCGGTTTTAAAATCTATCAGTCGTAGAACGCCATCATTTTTGTAAAAATAAACGAAGTCCTTATATTCGATGAAGTTGCAATCATAGAACTGTTCTGATAAAGTCCATATCTTAGTTCGTGTATCTAAATCCCAGCAGGTGATGGCACCACTGTTAGGTACAATGATTTTACCGTCTTTATAAACGAAGCAAGAGTTTCTATTATAGAGATATGAATGTATATATAACACGATTTCATCATAAACTGTATCTTCTCCTGTCTGTTCATTCCAACAGGCAAGCCTGTTATCCTTGTTGCAATAAAAGAACAAACCGTTTTTAAAATAATACAGCTGGTGGGTTTTACTCGTATCTTCGAATAATTTCCCGTTTATCCCCTGCGCAGAAATAACATTGTCTTTTATTTCGATGTTATCTCCACTAATCAATCTGTCCTGTTTCCCGGAGATTTTATTGTCTATGCTCTCCGCAGCTTGGTTCGCTTTATCGGCCGCCTCATTAGCGAGAGTTGCCGAGTTGTTAGCTTCTGTTGCGGCATTCTCCGCATTTCCTGCCGCCTTGTTTGCCTTTTCAGCCGCTTGATTGGCGACTGCCGCCGCCTCTGTCGCAGGACGTTGAAGATCGGCGATTTGCTCCGGCGTAAAATCGTCGTAGGTAAAAGGGTCTCCCTTGTCTCCTTTTTCACCGGGCAAGGCAACCATTTCCTCAGGCACTACCACCTGCTCATGAACGATTATGCAATCACTATCTGCCATATCACTTGATGATTATATTGGTTTTGTAAACATCTCCATAGTCCCATTTGCCGTCATCGAAATCGGCATCCTCTATCCAGTAATGCCCCTCTACCGTGAGCAAGCCATAGCGGAAAGTCCCGGAATTGAATATGCCGTACAGCACGCCGTCACGGAACACACAGTTTTTACGTGTCTTTCCGTCGTAGCTCACTTCGCAACAACAACCGGCCTCGTCCTTGTAGATGAACTTAAACTTCTTCGTCTCGGCATCGATCGGGCTCCCGTTCTTGTCCTCAAAGCCAATGGTAAACTTAATATCCTCCCACGAGTATTTCACTACGGGATCTTTATCAATCATCGCTGCCATCGGATAATGCGTTGAACATTTTTTCCACCAGAGCTTTCGTTTCCTCGACCGTGGAGGTCATGGAATAGACATTCATGTTAAAACTGCCTTGCCCGACAGTGACATGGCCTTTTTCCACTCCATTCTCCACAATTCGGTAATTGACCGCTTGCAGGGTTTCCACAGTCTCTTTTCCGTTGAACGAACGGCTGATGTTTTCGCTGATTTTTACTAACTCAATCATAATGTTTTGTATTTATGGTTAACTGATAATCCCGCTGTCGGGAATGTCGAATGTCACGTTTTTGGATAGGGAGTCGAGTTGGACGCCGGCCTCTCCCGACGAGGAGACCCCATACACGGAACAGGTCAAGTAATATGTATGGGTTCCCGGTGGAAGGTCTGGATGTGTCGTCCCCAAAGGGATATTCAAAATGAGAATCCCTGCTCCCTTGTATTCGTAATCATAGATCGCGAGGAATCCAGAGCCCGAAATGCGGAAGGTGTATTTCTCACCCACCGTAGGATTCCCGTTCGGAAAACTGATACGCACCTGAAAGTGACTCAAAAGGAAAGTGAAATCCACGATTTTAATCGGGGTATATGTGCTGTTTATCTCGGCTGTCATGGCTATCGATGTGGGTATGGGGAAATAATCCGCCACGGTGATCTGTTTGTCGACCCCTGTCCAGTATTCGAACGACTTCTTATCGATAAGGAACAATGTCACCTTCAAATTCGCCCCTACCGAATCCTTCCCCGGAAATGTGTCGCTCTGTCCGACAGGAAGTATCGGCGGAGTAGTACCGTCGCTGAAAAATTTTACCTTGAAAGCAGAGTACCACACATTGCCCACCCGCAAGGTGGTTATGGTGTTTGTAGAGGTATTTGTCAGCAATCGGGCAAAACTGCTTCCATTTCCATCGGTTGCCAAAATAGCCGGGTAATAATCGCCGATACTCTTGTCGGAGGCCAGCGCCAGCCACGATTCGACGGGTACGCCGGTAGGATTCACCGAAGTATCGTAATAGTTAATATCGACAAAAAGATACGGCACGTCCGCACTGATTTCGTCAATTTTGCTTCCGGTAAGATTGGGTTCCGCATTGTGGTCGTAGCCGTCGAAATCGCTCAGGCGGCAAAAATCCGTCCCCGGGTGAGGATAGGCGACATATTCGAAAGAGGTATCATGGATAGCGACGATATTCGTGCCGTGCGGTATCGTGGCTTTCAAGCCATAGCGTATGCCTTGATTCTTATCCGTTTCGCTTCCTTCCCATTGATCGACGTATGTCGTGACCCCGCCGGATTGCTGAGGATAGTTGTCGGATAGCGGTGCAGCCTGCGGATAGCGCACGGGTTTATGACGGCTCCATTTGTTGATACGTCCCGGACGGCCACCCTGCAACAGGGGACGTTCGAGGGCAACAATGTCGGCCACGTCCCATACCCCGTTTGCCGGGTATATTCCCAGCAGATTATACGGGTCGGTTATCGCTACCGGGGCTGCTATCTTGTTTTTATCGATGGCCATAGGCTCACTTTCCTCCTTTCCCTTTTAATTCGGACAATTCTTTTTTCAATCGTTCTATATCTTCCATAAGGGCTTTAACCAGCCGGGCGGTCTCCTGCGTTGCACCGGCGATGGTGTTGATATAGTCGGGCGACAGGTAGTTCAGAGCCCCGTAACCGTCCTCTGTTTCGTAGGCCATCGATGGCAATACCTCTTTCACCTTTTGGTACAACAGCCCCGTATGGGCTTCCCCGTCCACACCGCCCTTGTTACGCTTCCGTGCTTTTTCGGTGTATCGGAAATCGCACACCTTGCCCATCGCCAAGAGTCTGTCGGTATAGCTGAGGGTATAGTTGAAGTCTCGCTTCAAACGTTTGTCCGAAGTCGTTAGAGCGGTGACCGAGCCTTGTGCCGAGATATTGCCTTGCGACGATATATCCCCTCCGGCCGTGATGTTACCGTCCGATGTGACACTCTCCTTTGACCTTATGTTATTCGTCGCCACAATCCTTCCGGCGGAGATGGAGACAGACTTACTCCCGATCGAAAGGTTTATACTCGTAGCCCTGATTACATTCGCTCCATTGATGTCTCCCTTCATCGTTATATCCCGAACTCCCGACAGACTTCCGGACACATCGTTCGTTCCGTTAAATGGATTTCCCCAAAACAGGCGATAGTTCTTGAGCCTGTCAGCTGCGATGGAACCGTTATCCGTCAAGGCGACAGACGGGGTAACCACGGTCAGCTTGCTTACACCGACTGTCGGCATGGGAGACAACGATATGCTCTCCACACAGTTCTCGCAAGTCCCGTTCAATGCCCCGTATGTGTTATAGACGAATATGGAGCAGGTCTGGTAATCCGTCTTGGCCGAAACCCAAAAACACACGTGTCCCCCGTACAAGAACACCTTCACGTCACCCAAATCGTCACCGAAATGCGTACCGGCCGTAGCCGTAAACTCGACATCGTTCGGGGCATAATTGTACGCCTGTACGATCGTATTGATAATTCGTCGGCTATAATATCCATTTCCAATCAAATGCAACGTCAACATAGCCGCCTCGGCCTCCTCGACTTTCGTGCGAATCAGCCACCCGTTTCCGGTGGCTGTCTCATACATGCCGCCCCTTTTATACAGGAAAGCCCCGTTGTCAAGCCCGTTCAACTTTTTCGCATTGTCCGATTTGACCGCACGTCCGACTGTCAGCCCCGTATATGTACCGCTCACGTTGTTTATCTCCGAGAGCGAATAAGTAGGCTTGTTCGGCTGCCGCACCCAATCGTACAGGGTGATGCCTTTGGTGACAACGATACCGAGGGCTGTCTTGCTGACGGCCGTCACCACATTGCCTGTACCTATCGTAGATGCACCGGCATTGGCGAGCTTCCAAATCTCGTTGATGGTGTAGGCGTTGAAAGTATCCGTCATCGTGGTGTTGTCGAACGCCCCGCCCAGATCGTCGAACCCATACACGAGCTTGATGAGCCCTCCTTCACCACCGCCACCCCCTTCCCCACGCCATACACCAAGAGCGGATATTCCACCCTGTGAATACACATTAAATTTCGAGTATATCGTATTTTCCAACTCTGTGTCGAATTTCCACATATCGTTAATACGGGCAAATCCTTCCTGCATTTGTTTTACAGTCCGTTGATACGATTGTTGCAGGGAAGCCGTCATATCATTGATGGCAGAAATCAAGTCGATATTCTTATTGGCAGATGCAACCTCTTCTTTCAGTTCTTGCGTATTCCCTTTTATTAGGTTGTTCCCGATGGTAATAGTCTGTTCGCAAGGATAGTCGAGTTTGGTTGTAAGGCTTATAACACGAGTAACATATGAATATCCTGCGTTTATGTATTCGACTTTTCTTCCTATGGATAAATCAGGATTGTTTTCATCGAACACCACAGGATTAGATGAAAACTGGTAGTTGTTTTGGTCGGAAGAAAGCCGTTCTATTTCTTCGTTCATAGCCGTTTCTAGACGTATGTACGCCGAATCTGTATATTCTTCCGGCATTTTGACGTTGAATAGGATAATATCGTCATTTTCCGACGGTATAAGTCCCGTAATAGCAGGTATAATATAGTTACCTTCTTCCTCTTTATATTTAATCTCGAAATCTCCTTTTTTGACTTCGAAGCTTATGCCGTCATCACTCGTTATTGTTTTACTCTCATCGTGGTATATAAGCTCAAATTCCATACCTTGCAAAGCCCCCGATTGGAAATGTACCGAAGGTTCCTTATTTGGTATACGCATACCATTCGGATTTTTTTCTTCGTCATAAGGGGAATTGTCGAAGTTAAATTCCGGTATTTGAAAATACCATATCGCATATTGGTCGTATATAGGGTCTCCATTTTCATCTGTGCCTATCTGTATTTTATCATTCGTTTCCGAGTCTATACGCCACATAAGGCGGAATCTGACATCTGATATGGAGAGTTCCGATGAAGGGTATATATCATCGAACAGGAGGATTTTGCTAAATATCTCTCCCTGTTGAAGGTTTGGTCTTATATCTTTATATCCGTTCGGATATTTTTTAGGGTCAAGAGTCAGCCGTTTGTTGACCAAATTGTTGACATTAGCACCTTTGTATTCCTGTACGATGTTTCGAGTTGACCCGAATGCGTAAAATCGGGTATAATACCCATCTTTTCCCTCCGTAACCGAAGGTGTATTGATGTTTTCACCAACTTCGAGAGAAACAACAGCTCCATGTTCGGATTTCGACAGATGAATAATCATGGAATCTTTCTCAACCCACCATTCTGTATCAAACGCAGATGCTATACTGTTCAAGGCAGACAATATGTCGATTGATTGGAAAGATAAAGAAGTGGAAGCGTTAAGAGAAGAATCGACGGCGTAAGTCCATGTATCCCCGGTTTCGTTCTCGATAGCCTTACAAATAACACTCATGAAATTGGCCGGGTTATCGGTAAGAGACCAATCCGGCTCCCGATTAGTTATCTCGTTATTCTCATCATAAGAATACATGAAAAAAGGCACTTTACCCCATGATATAAATTTCGAATGAAATTGTGGTTTGTATTGAAATTCGACCTCGTTCTTTTGTTCTGGATTATATGGATCCAAAAGAGAATATTTCTCACCATCGAGTATGATATAAGCCCCTACCGGAATCTCTTCATTTTGGTCCGAGTTCCACGACAATTCTACATAATCGGATTTCATCAATTCCTCTACATGAACACATTCTTCTGTTATAGGAACTGATAAAATAGTATCTCCTTGTATGTTTTTAATGTCTATCATGATGGTTTCGTATATCTTCATACGATTTCAGTCAAAGATAATAAAAGTGTATGAAAAACATGTACTTTTTTATGAATTTCTATCTGCTGGATTATATTCGACAAGTTTTAGAGAAAATCGTGCTATTCCTCTCATGAATTGCGTAAATTGATTGCATGAAATATAGATTGTTTTGTAAGTAATATTTGGTTGATACTTTGTTTTTATATTTATTATGCCTGTTGCCAACTCTTCACAAAAGTTGTTGTATCTTGAAAAGAATTCTTCTTCCGTTTTTGCCGTCAGGTTAAAAGTTAAAGTGATATTTCGTTCATCGATTTTAGGATTAGAGGACAGGACTCGTTTGCCATGTTCTAATCGAGACTTGTTTTCGATGAACTCTTTTAAAGGTGACGGTGTCATTAAGGAGGAAAGAGATGATGTATCCATACTTATACCCCAAGTTGTATAGCAGTCTTTCCCATTTATGTAAAACTCTCCCGATGCCATTTTATTTAAGTATAACTGAAGTTTTGTCTTTATTGATTTCTACAGGACAATTTCGTATGTTTATAAGTCTAATAACTGCGTAATTACGGGCAACTATTATAGCTCTGGCTCCATGCATGAGTATAACTTTGTGAACTCTAGTATTATCGTCAAATACTAGTTCCGCATTGGTATTGCCTATTAAAGCAATATTGGTATCATTACTTCTTTTTACATTTTTAGTGTCGACAAACACGCAATAATTAGCAATATCATTACTCATCTCACGGAACGTTTCAATAGGAGGGAAGTTGTTCTTCTCACAAAACTCTATGCCTTGTGGTGTAAAGAACAACCATACTAGAGTTTTCCAGTCACTAACACCATAAGACTTATCGCAAGCTCCTTTTTGTAAAGCAGCCATCATTATTTCTTTTACTGTATTCATATCTATAAATCTTTAGTATTCCTATTGACTTGTGCTATATCGGATTTTATATCAATTAATAATTTCGTATATTTTGCAATGTCTTCTAAGTAGCTATTCGTAATCACATGTTGATTAAGAATGTTATTTAGTATAGAATTGCTATTAGTTGATACAGATAAAAGAGAATTTAGAGAGATTACGGCTGAAATCATTTGATTTTTGATTTCTTCACCAGAAAGCTGCAACGCTGTAAACCGGCCGTTTAATTCCGTTGCTGTATCTTGTGACATGGTTTCAAAACCTCCGGCTGTCGACTTTTGTTCGGTGGTAGAACTTTCTCCCATGAGACTATCAGCCCAACCGAATTGAGCATCTATTTCTTGTTGAAGCTGTTCAGCCATGTTGTTAATGTAATCTTGTTCCCATTGAGAAAGCACGTTGTCGGCATAAAATTGTTGCAACTTAGTGCGTATTTCCTCCATTTTATTTGAGGATTTAATTGCTGCCTTAATGCTCTCTGTTACCATTTGTTGCATCATCTGCTTTACAACATCTTTTGCAGATTTAGCCCTATTCTCGCCAGAAGCCCATGCATCTGCATAAGCTTCTGCAAAGTTGTCAATAGCACTTTTTAGGTCTTCACCAAATATGACATCAATAGCTTTTTCTTTGTTATCAGAAATGAGATTGTTTATTTCGTCAATTTGATTTTCCCATTCTTTTATTCTGTCGCTATCTGTATTCTTTTTATCTTGTTCTTCTTTAATTTGATTTTGAATAAGTACTTTTTGTTGTTCTAGCAATTTATTTTGGTCTTCAATCAAGCTGGAAGCACTCTTTCCGTAAGCAGTTTCAATGGACTTGCCTAACTTTTCATACGAACGGTCAAGTGTATCTACCTGATCTTGTAATTTCTGAATCCGTTTTTCATTTTTTGCGTCGTGGATTTTTGCGATAGAGGAAGCAAGAGAGGAGACAAGACCGATGGCAGCACCAGCAGCAGAACCTATCGGTCCAAATATAGCACCTGCCCCTGCTCCTTGCATAGCTGAATTGAGGCCGTCCATAGCCACATTGATACCTTCGGCAATGCCTGACAGTGTATCAGATCCGAAAGCCTCTCCGAGATTTGAAAATGTGTCGGAAAGGAATTGGGCCACACTTAATACCTCACTCAATCCACTTCTTATTTCTTCAAGTCCATCTTGCAATTTTTTTGTGTTTGAACCGGCATCGAATACTTTTTTAAGACCATTAGCTAGTTTGTTAAACCCCGTTTCAGATTGATCTGCGGAATTACGGACATTATCTATACCTTTTCTAATTCGTTCTAATTCTTCGGGAGATTTACGCAATGTGTCGAAGCTCTCTTTTGTCATACCAAATTCAAGACCTTTGTTTTCGTCCCATTCGCCTGATTGCAAGAATTGGAATGCCCGTTCAGCGTCATTAGCAATGAGACGCATGTCTGCAACTGTGTGTTGACGCATATCGTCAAACAATTTACTTATGGCAGACGTAGATTTATTCGCCTCTATATCCAAATCAGAGAGTGACTTTTTTGTTTCTTCGTCAATAGCCTTCTGTTCCCATTCGTTTTTGCCTACCTTACGAGCTTCGCCTTGCGCAATAATAGCATTACGCTTTTCATAATAGTTTCCGTAAGCGGCAAGATAATCGTTCATTGCGTTAATTTCATCATCGAGAATTTCTTTGGTCTGTTTATTCTTATTCTTTTCATTTAACCTATTTGCGGTATCAATATCTTCCTGTTGTTCAGTTGTTAGTCCATTCTCATTAAGCTTGGAGGGTTCAATCTTAGCTACTTTGTTTAACTCGGCCAGCTCTTTCTCTTTCTTTTTAATTTCTTTTTTCTGTTCTTCATAATAGTAGTTAATTTGCTTCAATTTCTTATCTTTACCTTCTTCCCAGAGGGAGATTTCTTTCTCTTGATTTTTTTTACGAAGCTCAAGAAGTTCATCAACAAGTTTCTGCTCGGCCTCTTTTTGCTCTTTTGCTTGCTTATCTTCAGCCGCTTTATCAGATTTGGTTTTAGGCAACTTTGCACGGAGTGCGTCAATTCGTGATTGTAACGCATTATATTCCTTGCTTCCACTTACAGTTTCTCCCTGCTCTTTCTCTAATTTTGAGATTTGTGTTTTGACTTCATTGATTACCCTCAAATCTTTCTCACGTTCAAGTATAGTGTCTTGAAGCGACTTGATATAAGCCTCTTGTTGATCCACTGCTTCTTTCGTGCCGCTGCCGTCTGCAAGGGCCTTTTTTAATGAGGCAAGTGAGGTTTCGGCCTTCTTGATTTCTTCTTCAAGTTGGGAGATGGATTTACCTTCGGTGGAAAATGGCTCATTTGCTGCCTGTTGAGAGGTATTTATACTTGTAACGCCAAACTTTTCACGCGCTTTTTCATCTAAATCCTCTGTTATTTTTTGCGCTTCTCGGATATTGGAGATATATGTATTAATACGTGAATCCGCAAAAATCGTACCTTTGTCTTGTATTTCATTTAGTTTGTCTTGGATCTCAGCATCCAAATCTCTTCGTTCCAATATGGCATGGTAGATTTGTGAATAGAGTTTCGCACCTTCTTTATCTCCTAACTCGCTATATAGGCGGTCTTGTATCTTTCCGAGATTATCGGACATTATGTTGTCCAACCAATCTTCCTGCTGCGACTTGAATTGCTGGTATTGTCTTGCCCCGTAAGAATGCGTGATTGCATCTGTGAGTTTTTTATATGCTTCTTCCGTGAGTCCAACTTTATTGATTTCTTCTTCTAGACCTTCATAATACTTGCTATACCCTGCAACAATTTTTTCTTTGACGGTATTATATTCATTTGTACCTTCTTTTAATGCAGATAATTCTCCCTTGAGCTTAGCAAGTTCCCTTTGCTCAGATAAGGATGCTTTCTCAGATTCTTTTCCCGCAGCATTCAGCCTTTCCTGTGCCTTTTCTGCTTCTGTTTGATAAGTGACTAATTTATAAATACCTAAACCTAGTGCTGCTATTGCCGCTGCTACTGCAACATATGGATTTTTTGCCATTGCTACATTTAGAGCATCCGTTTTCGTTTTCAGAACGGTAATAATAGCTTGCATCTTTGTCAATCCTGCCATGTGAGCAAGAGTGGCTTGATAGCGCAAATTCTCAATGGCGGAAATAGTAATGAGCGCAGTTCTGTATGCTCCGTATGTACCGACCAATTCAATTAGTATTTTTCCTACTTTTTCATAGTTTTCTATCAAATAAGAGACGCTGGATAATGCATCATTGATAATACCTTCATTCGCTTTGCCGATGTCGTTCAACATCATCGAGAAACTATCTCCTATGTTAGAAATCTGTCCGGTAATGGTTTTGCTTTGTTCTTGCATTAAGTTAAAGAACATACCACCCTCGTTGGTAAGGTTCTGTATGACTTTCTGAACCTCTGGAAACCCTATCATACCAGCTTCTACCATTCCTTTGATTTCACTTTCAGCTACTCCAAATTCTTTGGCAAGTTCTTTTATCATTGGAATACCTCGTCCAGTGAATTGGTTTAGGTCCTGTGTATAAAGTCGACCTTGTGTCATAGTTGTACCATAGAGATATACTAAGTCGCCCAAAGGTTGTGAAAGTCCGGCTGCAATGTTCCCTAATCGTATAAGAGTCTCGTTAACATCTTCGGCAGAAGTACCGTAAGCCAATAATTGACGAGCTCCATTGGCAACACCTTGTAGATCGAATGGAGTTTTGGCGGCTGTTTCTGTGAGCTGAGCCATAAGGACGTTTGCCTTTTCACTACTTCCAAGCATAGTGGTAAAGGCGACCTCTAATTGTTGAAATTCACCTCTTACTTGTATAATATTTTGGATAAGTTCTTTTGCTGTAAATCCAGCACCAAAAGCTGCAGCTGCTTTCGTCATTTTATTGAACATATCTTCTATGCCCAATCCATTTTTTTCTATTTCCTTAGAAGTATTGGTTACTCCGGTTCTTACTTCTAGTAGTTTACGAAGAAAATTAGAATTGTCGCCTGTTATATCAAAATGAAGTCTGGCCATGAGTCTTTTCGATTAAAAGGGGTAGATGTAACATCACATCATTTGCAAATATACAAAAGTGTATGAAATTCATATACTTTTGATAAAATAGAATAGAGTTAATAAAGTTTAACTAATGTGTGAGTATAAATATTTTAATAAATGATTATTGTATTATACTTTTGACGAAACAATCTTAACAGCATAAGATATGGATTTCAAAGATACAATTCAACAGATTGTAGAGAAAATTGCTAAACAGAAGGATAGCATAGCAACGGAAGAAGCGACAAAAACCTCTTTTGTAATGCCTGTGATAGCAGCATTGGGGTATGATGTATTCAATCCCTTTGAGGTTGTACCGGAAATGGATTGTGACTTAGTTAAGAGGAAAGGCGAAAAAATAGACTATGCCATAATGAAGGACGAAAATCCTATACTCCTTATAGAATGCAAGCATTGTAAACAAAACTTGAATTTACATGACACTCAGTTACAAAGATATTTTGTTGCTTCAAAGGCTAGGTTTGGGGTCTTGACGAATGGAATAGAATATCGCTTTTATACAGATTTAGAAAAGGTGAACATAATGGACGAAAAGCCGTTCCTTGTGGTGAATATGCTTGATTTATCGGACAACGATATTGAGCAACTAAAAAAGTTTCATAAGTCTTATTATAATGAGCAAGATATATTGAGCACGGCACAAGAGTTACAAATCACCATTCAGATAAAAGACCTGCTTACAAAGAACTTTCAAGATCCGGGAGAGGAGTTTACTCGTTATTTCGTAAGATGTCTGAATGACTGGAAGTCTACCGCAAAACAAATTGAGCTATACAAACCGATATTAAAGAAGTCCATTGCTTCGGTGATTAACGATATTATATCCGACCGTTTGAATGTGGCTATGAAGAATGAGAATAAGGATGAAAAACAAATGCCACAGGAGGTTGAGAATGAAAATCAACAGCCGAACGAAATGAATGAAGAAAAACTTCCTGATGGTGTAGTATTTCAAGACCGAGAAAAAGGTATAGTTACTACACAAGAGGAGATAGATGCCTATAACATTGTGCGCAGTATATTGAGGCAGTATGTAGATGTATCTCGTATTCAATATAACGACTACAAGACTTATTTTTCCGTGAACATAGATGGTAGTACATGGTGGTGGATTTGCCGCATTTATATAGGGAAACGGAGTAAAAAAATATGCTTGCCAAAGGATAACTACAAGACGAATGAATGGATTGACATTGAGACTATCGATGATATTTTTAATTATGCCGATGGTCTTAAAGAGGGTCTGGATTTGGCGAAAAAATGTGCTGATAAATAATATTTTCAAGATGGTAAATAAGTATTGATTATGAAGCGTATATTCTACATCTTAATATTTACATGTATTTATTCATTCCATTCTTGTACAGATAAATATCCTACTGATTATACCAAAGACCTACCGTTCGGACTCGAATATAACATGACGGAACACGAGGCTCATACTATTGTCGATTCGCTTGCAAGAGCTGGGATTGTTGAACTATACTGTGAAGAGAGAAACGGGTTCTCGTATAAGTTTTTACATGATGATGAAGAAATAGCATTGTCCGCTTCATTGAGATTCTACAATGATTCGTTGTATGAAGTCGATGTAAGGCGGAATGGAATTGGCAAACAAGGAGATGGGAAAAAACATTATTTGGCTGCTATTGACTTCTTCAAATCTCAAAAAATAAACCTTGCTTCGTATAAGAAAGAACACGATGGCATATCAGGGAAATACGAATTTGACTACAAGAAATATCCGTATGAAATTTCACTATACGCCACCGACTATAGCTTATATGGATTAATCATGGTCTTCTCAAACACCAAAATAACAGATCTGTTATACAAGAAAGAGCTGCAATTTCGCCGAGAGGTACGAATGGACGGAGAATCATTTTGCGAGTCCATAATGGGTTTGTCCGTTGGAATATACAAAGCAACAATAACAGATGCAGGATTTTTAGTCATAGGGGTACGACCAATAAACAATCCCAATTTTGATTATTTTGCTCAGTCTTACCTTGAACAAGCATTAAATGCAGGTATTCAAATAAAAGGCTGTTTCGTAGTAGATATAGATAAATCGACTTGGTTAAACGGAGCGGTAAAGGGGGAAAGAATAGGTAAAGCTTATAGATGAGTAAGAACAAGTAAGTCTTGACTATTACTTTTAATCCCACTTCATGCCTTTTATTTTATCTATATTTTTAGGATCGTCCCCGTTTATAAATGTTCGGTCCGTAGATATATGATATTTCTTTATCTCGTCATCAGTAAGGTATATAGATGTTATGTAATCATTAAGTAACATATGCAGGTTGGCATAACTAATACCCCATACAACATAGTCCATAGTCCAGCCATAGCGTTCGCAGGCTATATCTATCAAAGTACCATAAATACTTTTACCTCCAAAGGTTATAGTGTTACACTTCTTTTTCTTGATTCTTGATATTTTTTCTTGTTCTTTTTTCTCAATATCAATCTTGAAGTGTTGAATAAACTGGTCAATGTTATCCTTTGATAACACTATTATGAATAGTTGAGCAAGTTCTTCATTCGATAGGTTGTCTTCAAATAGCTTTCGTCTTTCATTTATTAGGTGGCTATTGAATAATTCTTCCTTTTTATCGAATGTATGGTAAGACAATATTTTGCATATAATATCTCTTTTGGAATCGCATAATCGTAATGCTTCCATATATGGATTTAGAGAAAGGAAGTCTTTATTTATTTCTAAATTTTCGGTAAGACGTGATAAAAGGTATATTTTACCCAATGTGGCAGGGTATAAGTAGAATTGCATTTCTCCTATATGGAACTCATAAGGTCTTTCCATGATAGTATCTGCAATATCCATTTCTATTATTTTCCCTTCTTTGTCCATGCAAAATAAATTATACTGAGCGTAACTGTGGGGTCGAACCACAACTTTATACATGGAGTGTATATGTGCTACCGTTACACCAGATACGCAGAACACGTGGGTACGAAGCCCCCACGTTTGGCTCTATCTACAACCTATTGAATTATATACCAACACTTGGATTAGGAGCTACTTCGAATTTATCACCGTCTCCAGACTCATCTTCAGGATCGCATTCAATTTTACTGATGTTTCCACCGGATTCCGTCACGATGATTTTACCCCACTGAATTTGTTTTTTATCGGCGGCTGCTTTCAAAGCATCAAAAGTGTATGCCCAAACACCACCGTCAGCAGAAGTAAAGGTGTCTTCGACGGAAACTGTCGTTTTCTCCATACAGAAGCCTTGAACTTCTGGGTCTTCCGGTTGAACAACAACGGCATAATTGTGTGCAACAACACCATCGCTATCACTTACAGGACGCTTACGTCCTTTTGCGGCACGAATGTTCAATGCCAAAGCATAGGTATTCTTTCCATACTTTACATCTTCATTTTCGCCTCCTTCGATTTTTGCTTCTTGTTTATCTCCTTTTGTTGTTGTCAACTGTGTAGAATCTTCCACAGGGGTAGGTAATTCCTCCCATTTAGGAGCAGAAGCATCCAAATCTTTTATAAATACACGGGGCTTACCCCATCCTATTACTGCCATGATATACCTAATTTATATTAAAAATTTATTCGTTATTTATCTCTATGTACAGTTTGTTATTAATGAAATGCTCTGTATGTCCGTCTTCAAATGAAACTCCTGTTGAATCAGTTTTTTGACTGCATTGTGATGGAACCGTATGATATTCGTCTTTTCGTATAGCGAATAAAAACTTCGATAGTTCGCATAATTCACAAATTCGGATTGAATCTTTTTCCCATGTTTTAGTTTCAGAGTCCCATAAGTCTTTGACATATATATTGACATTCACATAGGCTCGTTGTATTTGTCCGCAACCTTCATTTGCAAGAACAGATATGACTATATCTTCTTTATCAGATTTGTTGGGCCTTCCTCTGTCACTCAATTTACCGGAGACATTACATTCGAGTTCTGTACCTTTAATTTTGTGATAAACGAACTTAGCTATTTCAATATCAGATTTCATTATTTCGCAATCTGTCTTTTAAGTTTTTCAAGCATCAATGGAACTTGTTCTCTTGCCCAAAGTTCGGTTGATGCAAGTACGTCTTTATTATTCATCGCTTCTACAAATTCAGCATAGTTCATTCCGGCGACTACGATAAGTACATAGTTATTAGAATATCTTTTAGCAAGTTCTTTCGCTAAGTCTTTACCTGTTTTTACACCTTCTGAACCTTGCTTCACTTGGTTGAAAGTTGAGTATTGAATGATGTTCTTATTATGAGCAATCACATATCCAACCGAACTACGCAAGTTGCCTGTTTGGTCGTACCAACTTTTATCACCTGCTCTATCACGAATTTTTGTAACGCATTGTTCGCCAAGTTTGGATAAAGCACGAATAGTAAGACGCTCGACACGCTCTGCTTCTCTCATGAGCATGTCATGCACTTCGCTTAGCTTGGTGGTCATTCTTATACCCATAGTTTACATTGTTTCTGGTAGCGATGGAAACCTTTCACACTAAACTCCCTTTCAATTCCTTCAAGCAGATGTATCTTAATCCTGTCACCGATCATGAATGTTCGACAATTTGCACGTAGATAAACTGTATATGAATAGCTTCTTACAATACCATCGTCAAACTCTTTTTCAGAGGCTTTACCAGCAGGAACTGCGTCGCATTCAATACAGCCTTCCCAGTTAGTTTCTCCTTCATGATAATCACCGTTGCTATCCTCGTAACCATCTTTTGATACGAGGTACTGCAATCTGTGTGGATATAGTCTTATTACTGACATATTACAAAAGGCAGTCACCTATATATACCATTGGCTTTGCCTCCAACTCTACCGAAGGTTCACCAATGGCATTATAGATTGAGTTAACACGTAACAGAATACGTTCTTTGTCTTTATCTGATAAAGAACCAAAAGACTTGTCTGCTTCAGAAAAATTGATAGCCTGAACTAAAGACCAAAGACAGTCAGCCAAAGCTCCCATATACTCCTTTGAGTTCATTGTATCTGAATCGCAATCACCAACTGGATTGAGTTTGCGTTTTATCATCACATTCTCTACAAAACCTCCTGGAATAGGGTAATGTATTTCGTCTATAAGAGCTTGCTGAATTGTCTTCATGGCTTAACTATCTCCATTTGTTGTTTTATATGATTCAACAGCTTTTTTGAGCTTAGCTTCATCGGCATCATTCAATTTGTTTACAGCAGCAATTAACTTATCGTCTGAAATAGTAGTCGATAAGTTTTTACCGGTTATTTTATTGAACTCTGCGACGAAGTTTGCTTTTATGTAAGCTTGTCCCCAAATGGTGATGTTCTTATCGGTAGAATCTTTTCCCTCTTCGGTAGTGTCAATCGTTTGAGCCTCTGAGATGTCAAGAGAGTAGATTTGGTCTACGTTTTCAATAACAGGGAGAACTAATGCTTGACCACTTGTAAATTCCTGCAAAGGATCATTTTTAGAATACTTGCTGATAAGTTTGTATTCATCTACCGTGGAATAAATTACTCCTGCTACGGGATTAGTAACTTCTGCAAGTGTGCCCCAAACCAATGCGCCAACTTCTTGTGTAGTAAGGAATATTAGTTTGTTCGCATTCCACGGTTTGTACGGAATGCGTTTACCATTTTTCTCAGAAATGACTGTACGGTCAATCTTTAAGAATGTAATTCCGTTGTTGTCATCGGCAAATGCTTCGTCAAACAATGTAGCAGTAGGAACAGGTAACTTAGTGTTGCTGTCGAATGTCTGACCTCGATAGTTGGCAACCAATTCTTTTGCCCATTGTTCTTGTCTCATTTTATTGTAAGTCGATAACGAGATTGCTATCGTTGTAATTGAGTTACCATCTGCGTCAGCTTTTGCAATAACACGCTTTATGTCATCAGAAGAAATAGTTCCTGCTGTTTCTACACCAAAGCTATTTTGCGGTAAATAGTTGAAATTTATGCGCAATCCAGTTCCTGTATTGTTTTCATCTTCAACGATTACAACTCCATCAGATAAAGCAGTTAAAAAGTTTGCTTCGTTCTTTTCATCGATACCAACAGAGCAAGCTACCGCATCGTTGGTTAGCTTGTTAGCTATATTAGTGAACGCAGCTCCTTGAGCTTTCATGATGTTGATTGTGTTGATCTGAGTCTCACGAAGAATTTTTTTCATTCCGACCTTTGGCAATGTACCATTTGCGTGTGCAATGGAGTCTCTCATCTTGGGAGGGAGAGGTGAGTCCATTGCTACCATGTCGGCCGCAACATAAGTTGTGTTAACTGATGCACTTTCCCACTTTTGGTCTGCGGAATATTCTTTGCGAAGCATTGTCTTGTGAAGATATGTAAGCTGATTGCCTCGCTTACCATTGATTCTCTCGATGATGGTTTGAAGTTTCGGGAAAATCTTTCTGATGTATTCAATAAATAGTGATTCTTTCATTTTTTTACCTCCTTTCTACATTAATCGTGTAAGAATACAAGAGTTGGCAATGCCGTTTTCATAGCCGCTTTTATGTCGTCTATGGGGTATGGACTCGCCAAATCATTGACTTCGCCACTATACATAATACCAACCAATGGTTCACTAGTTGGTTTTGTACATACAACTACTCCTACATATTCATGAGAACCGGGAAGTGAGTCGTATCCATCGCCAGATGATTTTACGGGCATAGGTTTGTACGTGTCTGTTGACGGATCACGAATAACAACGTGCCCGGCTTTAATAACCGGAAGGTTATAATTTGATACGTCAAGAGTACGACCTCCGATAATGCCAGCTACATAATGCCGGATTACGACAGAATCCATTCCGGCATTGAGAACTTCCATTTCGCTTGATAAATTTGCTGTTGCACCCATTGTTACAATTTCTTTTTTGACTTAGAAAGTGTTGACTAAATCTTCAACTTCTTTGTCGGTTAATACTTCGTCTTGTTTACCCGAACCTTTACTTCCGGCAGCAGGAGGGGTTGCCAATGTTGCCAAACCTGCATCTGCACGCTCTTGATTGTAATTCTTCAGGTCTTCCTCAACATCTGAATAGAACTCCTCGAAATCGTCGTCACTTTCAAAGTTCATCTTAGAGAAGCTTTTCAAGGTACGTGAACCGAATGTTCCAGTGTCTTTCAGCAGGGCTTCAAGTTTGGCTTTACGCAAGTTAGAAACTTTTTCACCTTCCAATGCTGCAAAACGGGCTTCCTGTTGCTCTCTGAAAGACTTAAACCATGCGGGTTCTTCGTCTTGTTCATTTCCTTTGTTGTTGGGATTTTTCTTGTTTGAACCAGCTGGACGAGAGCCGCCTTTTGACGTGTCATCGTCAACGTCGTCATCATCATCTTCTTCTGATTCGGGGTGTTTTTTCTTCCATTCGTCAAGCAAACGGTTGGCTTGCGACTGTCCGAAAGTGAGGTAAGGGAGAACCGCTTCTATCTGCTCGTCGATTTCTGCGTTTACATCCTCTTCTGAGGCATCTTCTGCGGATTTCAGGTTATCGGCAATCTTGGCGGCGATACCCTTCAATTCCTTTGCGTTGAACCCTAACGCCTTCGCTTTAAGTTTCAACCTTACGAAAACTTGCTGTTGTCTGTTCATTTCATTTAGGTTTAAACAAAAAAAATAGTCTGCGTAGCAATGTAGCCAGCAGACTATTCGCATCTTCTTTCAGATGTGCCTCCGCCTAAACGGACAAACAGGTGTTTACGACAAGTCGGGTGGCGTACATCTTCATACGCTTTTTGCAAATATACAGTAAAGTATATGAAATTCATACACTTTTCAATAAAATATTGATCGAGTTTTATTTTTTTTTAAGAAAACAAAGTAATAAAAATAAGAGATTTGATTGATTTTACCTTCTGTGAGAAATGCGGGATAAATATTCGATTCACTGCCTTACGAAATCGTATAATAGCCCTCAAAGGTTAATAATGTTGAATTATGCATGAAATTCATACACTTTCAAGATTCCATGCTATAATTTTGTGCCCAATATTATGCGTGACATTCGCAACCTATTATCACAAGGAGTAGCCGAATTCAATTGGGGATTGGGGTTATACCTGAACCCTAATGTCTAGTTTCCCGCCAAGCCCTTTCGTTACGATGTCATATAGTGTAGAGAGCGTGAGGTTGCTCCCTTCTCTTTCCACCTTTGATATGAAAGAGCGTTCTTTCCCTATCTTCTTAGCAAGCTGGTCTTGGGTTAGGTTCCTCGCTTCACGGGCATTGCGGATCTGAAGCCCAACACGAAGGTTGGAAAGTTCGGTTTCAATCTTATCGCGGCGCGGAGTGCCAATTTCTCCATAAACCTTATTCTTTATATCCTCAATAGTGTAAGTTTCCATAATCATTTCCTTTCTTTTTTCTTTTCATTAAAGTATTCTTGCATGAGCCTTACAGCCCGGTCTATCTCTTTTTTCGGTGTCTTTTGCGTCTTTTTCTGAAAGCCGCTCAGTAAGATGACCATTTTTTCACCATCAAAAAAGCAAAAAACACGTATTATGTCACTTGAAAATTGCACTCTGATTTCATAAAGTCCCCTTGTACCTTCAATATGCTTCAAGTATTTCTCTGGAACAACTTGAAGCGTTTCGACATATTGTATGGTTTTCACCACCTTATCCTGCATCTTTTCGGAAAGCGACTTCACAAAATCTATGAAATAGTGCTTATATGCTATGACGTTTCTTACTTTCATGTCGCAAATGTAACTTATAATTCACATTTCCGCAAATATTTCCAGCTTTTTCTTTGCAATTTCAAAATAAAAGGGTCGGAACATTATTCCGACCCAAGGTGGAAATCAACAAGTTTGGTTACTTGCCGAAGATGGCTTATGCAAAGCCCCGAACCATAAGGAACGGGGCTGGATAGTTAGTATTATTGTATAGTTTTTAGGCAATCCGAAAAACCAATAAATCAAATGTTTAACTACACACCTCATCAAGATGTATTTTACATACCCCAAAAAATGGTATATGTAAAAGCATAATACCCGGGAAAATTACGGCAAGATCACGCAAGGTAAAATACGCAGATAGTTGCGTATTCAATTTTTCTTCCTCTTTTTCCAATGCAATAAAAAAAGGGAATTGCACAATAAAAAAATATTATTTTATCAATTAATGTAATCCTCAATAATATTACATTTTTCCTTAAATTCTTCAATTATATTCAATTCTTCTTCATTCAGTCCTTTAATGTTTATCCCACATTTCTCACAAAAGATAAAATCAATAGAGTTTTTATGCCCATTTTCACATACAAATTTTTTTTCATCGCATTTAGAAAATATGCCTCCTTTTACATTCTCAATATTGCCAGTATTTGGAAGATTATTTAAATATTCCAATATTCTTTTCATACCTTGTAAATCATTTGTATTGTAATATTCTTTTGTAGCCGATAGTAAATGTATTCCAATATGTAATTCTTGTTTGATTATTTCGTAAATAGAATTTGAATCAAATAAATTATATTTCTCAATCAAATCTCTTATTTTTTTATACTTAAAATATTTGTAAACAAAAGGGATAATATGATTTGCAGGAATTACTGATAAAATTTGTTTTATATTAGTTACCTCTACCTCATTAGAGTTATAATTGACATCTAGTGATATATACCTTTTTATGAGATCCTCTACAATTTCTATTTGAGGGTTTTCTAATAAAAATTCCACCCATTCCTTACATATTGGTGAAGATTTTTTTATTCGTGATACTATGTATCTTCGCTGAATTTCTTTTTGAAGATCTATTGATGAAATTTGAGAATGACAATCCACGGCTTTAATATCTTCATCATTTTTTTCTATAATACAAGCTGTTCCAGAAACAGATACCATAAACATAGATTTATCTCTGCTAGATATTTCGTCGAAATCTACCTTAAATCCAACAATGGCATTTGCCCCTAAGTTTATAGCTTTTTGTTTTAATTCTTTTGATGCTTCATTATAAATAATTTGGAGTTTTCTTTTATATGAGCCAGATCTCCCTCCAAAAAAATCTGTAACCGACGCTGCAAAATCAGAAAACACATTAGTACCTATTACAATATTTGAGCATATTGTATCAATATATCTTTTTATAGGACAATTCTCTATTGTATCAGTAGTTGTTATAATAAATCTGTTTTTCATGGCTTAATCTTTTGACTCGGTTACTTTTAACTTGGTTCCACATTTAGGGCAAACTATTGTATTACTTAACTCGTCCGCAAAAAAATCCCCGACGCTGCATCCTATTACATCGGCAATCCTTTGTAGCGTGTCGATAGTTGGATTATTGTTAATAGATTGAGATAATGTCCCTTTACTAATAGGGCGGGGCTTGATTTCATTTGCAACTCGTTCAAGTGTGTAACCACGTTCTTTAATTACTCTTTTAATATCCATAATCAGTGTTTTATTATATCTAAACGCAAAGATATATAAATAAAAATAGACATACTGCTATAATAGAACAAATTTAATGTTATTGTATATTTTTAACCAAACTATCTATATTTGTTAAAGTTATGTTAAAACAGAGCTTTTCTTTTGTTTGTTCGGGTTTAATCTATACATTTGTCACATCAAACAAAAACAAACAAGGATATGAAAACGAAAATCGACAAATCGCAACTTTTCAAAATGGCTTGGTCAATGTATAAACACTCTATCTCGGTTCTCGGGCGAGAGTTCTGCCAGTCGTTCAGTGCTTGTTTGAGGAATGCATGGTTTAAGATGAAATCGGAAGCCCGCAAAGCGGAAAAAGAGGCTCGCCGGTTGATGAAGAAGTCGGAACCCACACAAAAGCCCGAACCGGTTGTATTTGACGCAGCAATGGAAAGAGGGATAACGGAGTATTACAGAAGCCAAAGCGGGCGTTATTGCGGAGATTAAAATAAACAAAACACGTTGCTGCTCTTCCAAAACAGCACGAGACGGTGGACCGGTCACGGGGGAAACAAAAACCGGTCCACTTTAATAAAGACCAATATTACTAACAATTAAAAGACAAGAGCAATGAAACATTCGGAAGAACAAATAAAAGAAATAATGTTGGCCCTATACGAACAACTTGGCGGACATAAATTTGTAGTTATGACAGGATCAAAATTTACCGGTTACGCGGAGAATGAATCTGGTGACATGGAGCAGGTTATTAAATTGAGCAAAAATAAATCTGGCGCAGATAAATTAATCATCACCTATGAAGAAGGTAAGGATACTTATTCTATGAGATTCATCAAATCCCCGAAATTAAACAAAAAGACTTTTTCTTTTTCCGAGGCCAAAGAGGTCTTCTTTTCGAGTGATATTTATGATGAACAGTTGCAAGAAGTGTTTACACAAGTGACAGGCTTATACACTCATCTTTAAACATATAATCGATGAAAGTAAACGAACCTAACAATAGGATCGAAATAGCATAACGATTTAATACATAAAAGCAATGAACACGTATTACAAGTTTGCGCCAAATGTGTTTTTGGCAAAGTGCGACGAGAAGCACGAAAAAGGAGAAGTTATAGAAGTTACAACCAAGTATGGAAAAGAGAATGAAAGCATAGTATTTAACCTGATATTTGAGCGCGACGGATTCTATTATTACTCCATCGTAAGAGCTGACGGATTCAACGTACAAGAATGGGCTAAACGTAGAGCCGAACGTAGACGTGAATGGTCTGTATCAGCAGATAAAAAAAGTATTGAATATTCCAAAAAGTCAAATAAGGATAGAGATTTTCTTTCACTTGGAGAACCCATTAAAGTAGGGCATCATAGCGAAAGACGACACAGAAAAGCGATAGAGGATGCTTGGTACAACATGGGCAAAAGTGTTGAATTTAGCGACAAAGCAACAAAACATGAAAGAGAAGCCGAATACTGGGACAAGCGAGCTACAACCATCAACCTATCCATGCCGGAAAGTATCGACTTTTATGCGCACAAGCTGGAAGAAGCCAAAGAATACCATGAAGGTATAAAGTCAGGCAAATATCCACGTGAACACTCCTACACTCTTACTTATGCAAAAAAGCAGTAAATGAAGCTCAAAAGAATTATGATCTTGCAGTAAAATTATGGGGAGAATAAAAATGGAAAAGTTGATTAGAAACGATAACGCACCATTAAAGAACAAGTTTTAGAATATTTATTCAAACATAGAACCCTCCCCAAATATTATCCATTCCAATGAAACTCCATAGTCATAAACAAGATAATATATCCATTCGGGCTTCAAAACACTACGGTCTGGATTTTTTCTCACATTTGCTATATTGGTACGAGTTATATTGTGCTTCCTCGTGAATGTTTTAAGCCCACGAATGCGTCTCTGTGCTTTGAGCATATCAACCGCTTCAAAGAAACGTTTGGTTATAGCGATTCCTTCCTTAGAAATTTTCATGGCTCAAGTTTTAGTAACTGTTCTATTTCTTGTTTTATATCTTCTGGAGTTTTAATATAAGTAGCTATTTTATTGAATAGCTCATCGTTGTCTTTACTACTCTGTTTAAGAAACACCATTGATTCCCCTCCGTTATCCATGACAAATAGAGTATCTTTATTTATCTTGTATTTTATTGTATCAGCCCAATATTCTGAGTGTATGCTTATTTGGTTCTCATTTATATGTTCCCAATTTATTAAATCAACCGTACCAATACTTGATGTAGAATCTTCCGGGGAAACTGACCACATGATTCCAGAACCTCCTTTTTTAAAAATAGCGTGGTTAATTGTCAAAATTTCTCCATTATATAGATGAATCGAATTCTTATCTTGCTCCCAATGTCCCACCAGTTGTTCATTTGCACAACTAAATAATGTCAATAATTGTAGTGCTATAATTACGTAGAAAAGGATTTTCATAAGTCACAATTTAGAATGCTTGTTTCTGCGTTTATTGCTTTTTCTAATTATTATGTCTTTCTGCTTATTTATACGTTCAGAAATCTGTTGAATTTAGTCTTTGGAATTCATGGCTATTTTAGTTTTAAGCATACATATCTTCCACTTTGTTTTTCAATACAATTAGTATTTTTCTTTTCAGCACTTTGTTTTCAGAATCTACAATGGAGGAAATACAATCGTCTAACAGTTTGAACATCTTGACTGTTGCGTTGTCTTTCGCTTTTTCAGTCTTCAATGTGCCGAATTTTGCTTCATAAATATCGAACGCATCACAAGCTATCCTTATGATGTTCTCATTCTTATTGTCGTCTACTTTTTGCTTCGCAACACATGCGGATTCATGATTCAGCTTTATATCGTTTTCCATCATCCACTTCATATGTTCGCATACAGTCTCGTATCTACTGTTTAGCGTATCCAGATTCTTTGTCTTGTCAATGATTGATAGGCTTTCGTTTATGATCTTCAATCGGCTTCTTCCCTCTATCTCAACCGTTGCATAACGTACCGAAGATTCGTATACCAAGCGTTTTTCTTGCTCACTCAGTATATGCTTCCTCGGTCTTAATCCTAATAGTTTGCCAAATAACCCCATTACACCATCTATTTCTTCTTGTCTTTTCTCTTAATGGTATGTTTCAGTTTCAGCACGGCGAAGTTTAGTTCTATTTCGGTCTCCGTCTCGTTCGTCTGCATATCCTCCCCGAACAGGTCTGCCATGATCTCCCCGCTTTTCTGCATGAGCGATTTTTGGGTGAACTGGTCGGGATTCGCCGATAGCTCTCCTATGGTTCTCGACAACTCCCTCAATTTGGCGAATGCCTCTATAATGGCAATCGTGGTCTCTGTCGCTTGGGGGCTTTTTAGGATAGTCGCCAGCATATAAAGTCCTTTCTCTGTGAATGCTTTCGGTATTGCCCGGCTTTTAGGGCTGTTTGCAATCAAATTTTTTGACCGCAACTCTTTAAGTTCCTGTTTACCAAGTTCAAACACATACCCTTCTGGGAATTTGCTTGGGTTGTTTTTTACAGCTTGGTTTATCTCTCTCGTCTCCACTCCGTAGAGCTCTGCCACAGCGAAGTCAAAAATGACATCTTGTTCCTGCAGGTGGACAATTTTGTCTTTAACCGATTGATATGTTAGTAATTTCATGATTCTTGTAAATTTTAATAGCTGTTTCACTTCAAAGACATGCTTTGCAGGACTCTATATAATCCGAAAACATCTTGTAGCGACACCTCAAAAGGCGGATATTCCGGTGACATTGAGAGTCTTCTGAACTGTTATGGAGAACTCCGCCACTCCTATCTTTTGTGCTCATTGTGTTTATCATTGTTCAAATAATAAGATATATATTTTGATGGCTCTCACTAAGTATTTTCTTAATTAATTCTTTCATTACTTTACTATTATAAAAGTTTTTCTTATATTAAGAAATTATTTAGTATATTGCGATTGTTAACCATCTAATCTTGTTTATCTAATGAACTCCTCAAAATACATATTAAATCATCTTTGGATTTTATTGTTGTTTCAAGAGACTTTATCGTAGCCTCATGTCCACTAACGATTCTTTCGAGGTATTGTATCCTTTGATTAAGCATGTCTATTTCGTTCAGGTTATTTTGGACGCCTGAACTAGTATTCTCTATTGTGACTGTTCCGTCAGGGTCAATAATTTTTTGAGTACCTTTTTCCGGCAATGATATAGAGATGTTATTATTAAAATCTCCTCGATAGATATTGCCCTTATTATTGTTCCCGATAATTCCTGAATTATTGCTTAGCATTTCTCCTTCTCCATACAACAACCATTCTAATTTGTATTTTGGGAAAGCACTAACTATTTTTTCACATGTTGAACGTGATGGCGATCGATGTTCATTGATAATTCTTGTGATTGTAACATTATTGTTCAATCCAATTGCTGCACTAAAAGAGTTTTTATTTAATCCCTCTTTTTCAATAATTAATTTTATTCTTTCCCAGCCTTCCATAATACTGTCAGTTAATTAATGTTATTATACTAACTTTTAAAAGAAAATAGTTTGTGTTTTTGCTAACTGTTAGTATCTTTGCCTCTATAATCATTGAAACAAACCTATTTCAAGATTGAAACAAAAACTATAATGCGCAAATATAAACGATTAAATGTAAAAAAGCAATGAGAAAAGTAAAATACATCAGTATACCATCAAAGATTATTAAGGAGATAGCCGCCGAGGTAGGTTGTACAGACCGCACTGTCTACGGGGCGATAAACTTCCGCACGGACGGAGAACAGCCAGAACGCATAAGGGAGCTTGCTCTCAAAAAGGGCGGAATCGTCTCACACAAGATGGTAGGATAAACAAAACGATTGAAACATTAGAGAAATATTAAGCAAACGATAAAATCAAAACAATATTATGATGACGTCCACAGAACCCCAAGTATCGCTTTCCGGCCGATACTCGACCAACGAGACTTGCAAGATACTCGGCATCGACAGGAGCACACTGTTCCGTTACACGAAGAATGGAATCATCAAATTCGGTTACAGGAGGTGTAACGGTCGAAAATTCTACCCGGGAAGTGAGATAATTCGGATTTGGAAATCCATGATGTAAAAGCCGGGGAGTAGCTCAACGGTAGAGCAACCGAATAAAAGAACCAATATGTTGGGTATCGGTTCTTCGGAGCGAGCAAGGGTTCGATTCCCGCCTCCCCACAAAAAAGCTCATTGACATGTTGGCGTACGTGAAGAACACCGAGAGTCGCAATAGCGGGAACGCCGAGACTTGCGACGGGTCGGGGTGAAGTAACGAAGTCGTGACGTGTAAGTAATATCCGGCAATTCGGCAACCGGGCACGCTTCACCAAGTTCAATAAAATAGAAACGAACAAAAAATGGAGAGAGAAAGGGATTGGCAAATTTTGTCAAAAGTAGTTCAGACAGCTTTCCATTATACTATATTCCCCTGCCCGTCGGATTCGGGTTGTAAAACAGACATCTGTTGCAGGGGAACTATTGGAAGATTGCTCATATATAATAATGTGGGTAGTCTGTGATTATTCAATATTTATTTTAAGCGAGTGTCCACAATAAGGACAAGTAGTTGTTTTACTTTCTTCTTTTTCTTCATCGAAAAAATAGCCGACAGGAACTCCATAGAATTTGGCGATTCTTTCTATCAAGTCGACTTTACATATACTTCCTTTATATATAATGTTGTACATGCTTTGGTATGTTGTACCAATTGCTTTTGCATCGGCGTATTTATCAGAACTTTTTTCGAATAAATCTTTAAGTTTAGTTGTGTTCATATAAAGTTTATTTGTTAAAATGATATAAATATATAAAGTTTGTTTTTTTTATTATAAAGTAAACTTTATCTTTGTACTGTCAATGTGATACAAAGATAAATAAAAACAGAGATAAAACCAATACCTAATATAAGCTATGACAACGGAACAATATGAAATGGTTAGCCTGTCGATAAGCGACTATACAATCAACAAGATTCGCCGAGAAGTAGAGAAGCAACTCGAATATGTGGTGAGCGAGCGGATAGGAGAGGACAAATCGATGTATGGAGACCTCGATTTGGACGTAGAGGTTGACGATGAGATATTACCCGTACACGTAATATACGATGCATACGATGCATACGATGGTACGACGGTTACATACGGCGACTATTCCACACCCGATTATGTAGACGGATCCATCGAAGTGAAATACGAGGTCGAAGTGTACGACGAGGACGGTATAGAAATGTGCAAGTTTAATGACAGCTTTGAATTTGAATAAAACAAGAATATGTACAGATTATTTATAGCCATCTGCCTGCTGCTCATGTTCGCCTCTTTTTTCGGGGTAATAGCAGCATTTATCAATGCCAGTATCGGACAGCTCATTATAAGCATGGCTTTCTTTGCATTATCGACATTTGCCTTGTCGGGTGTGCAGGACGAGAAAACGAACTAACACGGGAATGTTACGAGTAGGGAGCCAGAGCCTAAAAAAACAATAGGGTCGGCTCCTTTTATTATATAAAAAACAAGAATATGGAAACGATGAAAATACAAGTAGGATTCAGGTGCATAGCCGATGTAAAGCGGATAATACCCAATCCGAAAGGAGTACGTGGAAAGTGTAAGTACATGATTCGTATGGAGGTTGGAGATGCATTCTATGACGATATTAAGACATGTAGTGCTTATCGCCGGTTGAAGTCTTACATGAAACAACTGGGCATCTCTTATGAGTATGGAGTTGGTAAAGTATCTGTGGAGAACGATGGAATTCCTGAATGGAGGACATTGGTATGGAGAAAGAGCTGATATTGACTGCCGGAGAATGGGCGGTCGCTAAGGAGTATGCAAAGGGTCTTCAAGACAAAGAGGTAGCCGAAAATCTGGGGAAGTCTGTATGGACTACCAAGACACAGAAGAAAAACATATACCTCAAATTAGGTATATCGACCAGCAGTGAATTGACTCTGTATGTCATTTGCCGATACTTGGGAAAGGCTTTCGATTTGAAAAAGATACGACAATTCGGGGTTTCTATCCTATTCAGCCTGTTGTTCGTCGTTGTGCAGGTATTCGGAGACACTGGCGATATGTGCAGGTTGAGGAATGCGAGAGGAAGAGCGTCAATGAGAGTGGAAAAACGATTAAAAGATTAATGGATATGGGAATAGAAGATACAATCATTAAGGTAGTGAGAGATGAAAACAATATGTTGCTCAGAAAATTGGAAGATGTAATTAACCATGCAATATCCGGTATAAAGAAAGGCTATGGAGATGTATTCTTGCCTGATTATGTACCGGTTAGAAAGGCAACAGAATTATTAGGGTGTTCTTATAAAGAATTGTTGAAGCGTTTGAATGCAATTAACGCCAAGCCTGAAAAAGTCGGCACACGTAACTGTATTACCAGAGATGAACTTTTAAAAATCATGAATTAAATAAGTAGCTATAATTCCATATAAATCAGGCATATTCACCGCCCGTCCGTGAGGATATGCGGTGTATAAAAAGAAACATAACCCTTTAAAATAAAACAACAATGGCAACAACGACATTACCACAATTAAAGAGCCTGTTGAACGGCGATTCGGTCAAGACAAGATTTAACGAGATATTGGGGAAGAAAGCCCCCGGATTTATCTCCTCGGTCATTTCAGCCGTCAACGGGAACACCATGCTCCAAACGGCCGAGCCCCAAAGCATACTCAACTCGGCGGTCATAGCCGCCACGCTCGACTTGCCTATAAATAGCAACTTGGGTCTATCGGCCATCGTTCCCTATTACGACTCCAAGCTGAGGACGACAGTAGCACAATTCCAGCTCATGTACAAGGGACTGATAGAGCTATGCCTGCGAAGCGGACAATTCTCGTCACTCATAGACGAGGTGGTCTATGAGGGTCAGCTTGTCAAGAAGAATAAATTCACGGGCGAATACATCTTCGACGAGGATTCAAAGACCTCCGACAAGGTCATCGGCTATATGGCCTATTTCCGTCTTGTGAACGGGTTCGAGAAAACACACTACATGACAGTAGGGGAAGTCGAGGCGCATGCCAAGAAGTATTCACAATCCTACAAGAAAGGGTTCGGAGTATGGAAAGACGACTTTGACACGATGGCACGGAAGACGGTCTTAAAACTTCTGCTCGCCAAATATGCTCCCAAATCGATAGAAATGCAACGGGCTATCACTTTCGACCAAGCCACGATAAAGGGAGATTTGACACAGCAAGACACCAGCGTGGACGAAGTGGGAATCGAATATGTCGACAACGATACGGCGACCGACCGTCTGAGGGAGATGACCGTCGAAGCAGTCGAGCAACCGGAATCTGAAAATGTCAACGGACAAGGACTGTTTGAGTGATGGAAGCGCAAAGGACTCTTGAATGGTATAGGAAGCGCCTCGGCTGTTTCACGGGCAGCCGCATAGGAGACCTCATGAAAGCAAACCGAAGCGGAAACGGGTTCGGGGAATGCGCCATGAACTATATCTACCAATTAGCCGGAGAGCGCATGCTCAATCCCCTGCTGTTCGAGGACGACGAGGTTTTCGAAAGTTACCTCTATCAAACCGACATATCCTCGAAACAGATGCGATGGGGAGCAGAGCAGGAACCCGACGCCCGGCACATATATGAACTTAAAACAGGTCGCCGTGTCGTCGAGGTAGGACTATGCAAACACCCCACCATCGCCCATTTCGCAGCCAGCCCCGACGGATATTATTACGATGAGAATAAGCGGGAAAAAGGGGTAATCGAGATAAAAAGCGTGGGAACGGCCACATATGCCAAATACTTCCACAAGATAAAGGATAACGATACCCTTCTGTCCACGGAGCCTAAGTACTATTACCAAATCATGTCCGAACTCATGTGCGTTGAAGCCGATTGGTGCGATTTCATCGTATATAACCCGTTCGAGAAACCCTCTATGTTTATTAGAAGGATATATCCCGATGATAACATCTTCAAGAAGATAGCCGAAAGGATATACGAAGCCGATGAATTAGTTAATGAAATAATCAATTCATGAAAGACTATGAAATACAGTCAATCGTCAGCCTGCTGGAAAGAGCTGCAAAAGCGTTGGAAAAGTCCGACGACTACCGGCATAAAGAGCTGGCAAGATTGATGAGAAATAAAGTAAGACAATTAAATAAGAAATACAATGGACAAAAATGAGATCTTAAATAGCGACTGTGATGTCCGCGTTAGCGTGGCAAGAAACCCCAACACTCCCGTCGATGTGCTCATGGAGTTGGCAAAGGATAGTGACTTTGATGTCCGCCGTTATGCGGCAGGGAATCCCAAGTTAAAAGAAGTTTTAACCTATAAAAAATAAAAGTGATGTTTTACGAAATCAAACTGAAAGTAGAAAAAGAGAACAGCAAAGGAGAGATGAAAGAAGTCATCGAACACTTCATCACCGATGTAGGATTATTTGCCGAGGCCGAAGCCAAAGGGCTGGAACAGTACAACGGAAATTGCGATGTATTCTCTATCACCCGCTCGAATGTCGTCGAGATAGTCAACGAGAAGGAAGAAGGCAAGCCCTTCTACAAAGCCACGTTGATAGACATATTCATCGATGACAACGGCAATGAAAAGGAAACGAAGTACTACAACCTCGTTTGCGCCAAAGACATCACCGAAGCCAACCGCCTCATGCAAGAACACATGAGACAAGGTCTTAACGACATGCGGCTCGATGCGATTCAAAAGACAAAAATCATAGACCTGATATAGGAGAATAATGTGAGACATTCCCCGCAAGCCGATCCGGGTACGTGGTCGAGCACCATACGGAGAAAGGAACTGCGGGGAGAAATTAGCCATAAGTGTTTTAGGTGGTATCGGCAGTGGTTCAAACGGGAGAGCGGTATAAGTCGAGTATAAGGAGCGAATATACAGTTGCGGGTTCGAGTCCCGCCTGCCGAACAAAAAGAGAAAGATACAATATAATGGAAGAACAGGCCACATACAATAGAAAAATAAAATATGATGTAGTGATAGGGATAGACCCCGACGTGGAGCGTAGCGGACTTGCCATATTGGGACTGTACGACATGAAGCTGACGGTTAACAGCCACCCGTTCCCGGAGTTGTTGAAAATCGTCCGTTCGGTGGCATTCGAAGGTGCGGAACTCGGCCATGCCACCGTGGTATATGTCGAGGCAGGTTGGAAGAACAAATCCAACTGGCACTTGTCACCGAAAGACACACGGGCGAGCGCAGCCAAGAAAGGCGAGCATGTAGGTCGTAACCAAGAGACCGGTCGCAAGATAGTCGAAATGCTGAGGCATTACGGAATACAAGTCATGGAGCAATCCCCGTTGCGCAAGTGCTGGCAAGGGAAAGACGGCAAGATCACCCATGAAGAATTGAAGCGGTTGTGCCAGATGAGCGGGATAGAGTTTAACAGACCCCGCAGCAACCAAGAAGAAAGGGACTCTGCCCTGCTCGCTATCACCTGCTCCGGATTGCCCATTAAATACAAAGTCGTTGAATCTGAAATAAACAAATGATATGACAACCATGAACAATCTTGTATTCAAAGGTCAGAACAACCAAGCCCTGACAAACAGTTTGTTGGTCGCTGAAAAGTTTGGGAAAGAACATAGCGATGTATTAAAGGCTATTGACGCATTATGCTGTAAAATGGCTGAAAATCAATGTAAAGGATATTTTGCGGACACATCAATAAAAATTCCACAACCGAATGGAGGTGTACGGCATTCTCGTATTGTTGTAATGACACGTGACGGCTTCACCTTGCTGGCTATGGGCTTCACCGGCGAAAAGGCTCTCAAATTCAAACTCGACTACATCAACGCTTTTAACCAGATGGAAGAGACGATAAAAAGTGGAGGACACCACGTCCCCGGCTCTTTCCGTGAAGCCCTCCTGTTGGCCGCCGAACAACAAGCCCGAATAGAAGAACAGCAGAAGATGATAGAAGCCAACCGCCCCAAAGTCCTGTTTGCCGAGGCGGTGGAGACATCGCAACGCTCCTGCCTCATTGGAGAGCTGGCAAAAATCCTCAATCAAAACGGAATCAAGATAGGGCAAAACAGATTGTTCCAATTATTGAGAGATGAGGGCTGCCTCTGTAAGACCGGCGAGAATTACAACCTACCTACCCAACGGGCTATGGAGATGAATCTCTTCGAGATAAAGAAAACGATCATCAACAAGCCCGACGGCACAATACTGGTAACGACCACTACGAAGGTAACCGGTAAAGGTCAAATCTACTTCATCAACAAATTCTTGCGTGAAAAACAACAGAAACAAGCCGTATGATAGACATCAAGAACATCATCGCCTCGATAGTCGAGGAAAAGAAAAAGAATAACAAGGAGCCCTCCATAGCGAGCTTTACCGAAATACAGTCGGTGGTTATCCGGTCACTCAAATCCGAGATAAACGAGCTATGCAAAACCGGTGAGATTGACAAGCACAAGACCCTGAACGGGTGGGCATTTTCAATTACTGAAACTTAATATGGAATCGGAAGACAAATTAAACAGAGAAAAATTAGTTATATCTGATTTATGTTTGGAATACCTTTTTATAAAGTCTATTATCAACTATGATCAATATGTAGATATTCATAATAGAATAAAGAAATTCCAAGAAGATAATCATGTTATTGTTAATTTCAATCAATTATCGTCAGCTCGTTTTTATTATAATGACGATCCCGATAAATCAAAAACATTAAAGGTGAAATTAATAACATCGAGCATGAATACCTTTAAACGAGGAGACATCTATCTAAGAAGTTTAGAAGATTCATTGTTTGAGTCAAGATTGCCAGTTATAAGGGAAATGATAGATACCAATACCCTTAATCTCTATACAGAGATAGAAACCATAGAAGATTTGGATATATTGGTTCATGAGTTTGGCTGTCATATCGTTTACGGAGATAAAACAGAAGAAGGAATTATGATAATTGAAAAGTATGATACGAAAAGAGAATAACTATCAATATTAGGAATAAATGAAAGACAGCTTTTTGATTTATAAATCATTTTATAAACCAATATCGAGATTATCGGACAAACAACTGGGCAGGCTGTTTCGAGCAATATTCAAATATCAACTTGGCGAGGAGGTTACGGTAGAGGAGGACATTGAAATGGCATTTGAGTTTTTCAAGAATCAATTCGAGATAGATGAACTCAAATATCAGGGCATTGTCGAGAGAAACCGGAACAACGGGCGTAAAGGAGGTAATGACAAAAACTCTGAAACGGTTAAATCAAAGTCCAGTGGGAGCCAAACGAGCCACTCGACCCCAAATAACCCAGTGGGGGCCAAACGAGCCAGTGGGGGCTTAAATGATAATGATAATGATAATGAAAATGATAATGATTTAAAAGAAACTTCTCTATCGAGAAGCAAAGAAAAAGAAGAAGATTTTGGCAAAGACGTTGACAAGCCACTGACAGAACTGCGTGAAGAACTACTCTCAAATCAAACGTGGATAGAAACGCTATCGATGAACAACCACATCGACGAGAGCGCATCGAGGCTCTATATCGAGGCATATATCCGTAAGCTCCAAAACGAGGGTATTGCAAGAAAAAGCGTCAGCGATGCACAAAAACACTTTGCCCGCTGGTTAATAATCGAACTAAAACGAGCACGAGATGAGCAATCCGGAATCCATCAAAAACCTAATTCCAAGGCCAAAGAGCAGCGATATGCAGAGTTTGCAGAAGCTATCGCCGCCAAGCTGGCAGCGGGAGATACTGGCAACCTACAAGACGGGGGAGAATCTGCTCTGCCTTTTTAGCCCAGACAATCAAAGCCGCTATTGCCAGAGCCTCGAACGCTGCTTTATCGGCAAGGCTCCGAGCATAGCCCGTGTATCGAGGACATTCGGCAGTCACATCGCCGAGTCGTGGCTGGAAATACAGCTTCTCGACCTCGCCGAGTTTTCGGGAGTCCGCAAGGACGGAATTACGGAAAAGGAATACGAGGAGATAGCCCGTATCATCATCTCCGGCTATGGCGATTTCAAACTTACCGAGTTCATGGTATTCTTCCAGCGGTTCAAACAAGGGCTTTACGGGACGTTCTACGGAGTTTTCGACCCTATGGTGATAACAAGGTCTCTTCGAGAGTTCAGAGCCGACAGAGAGAAACTATTGCGGTTCTATGAGGACAAGAAAAGGCAGGAGGAAAAGGAACGGGAATGGGAACGAAGCAGAACCACCAGCCTCACCTTCGAGGAATGGGAAGAGCTCAAATGGCTGTTTAACATGGGATATGAAATGAATGATTTGAAGCAAAATTAAGAAAGGAGAAATGACATGGAAATAACATTGATAGCGGGATTAGCCATTCTTTTTATTACGCTTGTAATATTTATTTATCTTGACATAAGGAATGACCGAGTATATGTTTTCTCGAAGCATATTATCAACTGTTCCCATGAAGAAGTTCAGCGAGTTATCTATGAAGACATAGACAGAGCTGAGCAACTATTTAGCCGATTAGACGAGATATACAATAGGAATAGCTACGACGAAATGCTTTACAGCATAAGGCCTCTCAAAGTCAAATATTGGTTCACCGAGGAGGAAATAAAAACTTTTAATCTCAGTGACTTATGAGGATAGGGTTGTTAGATGTAGATCATACAGTAATTAGGCTACGGGTAAGACTATTCGAGACTGCCGTGTACTGTCCAAATTATTAAAACAAATTGAGAATTACAGCAAAAAGGAAAGTTAAGTATGAAAGACATAGAGCTTTACAACGACTCATTCCAGAATTATAAAGTCTATGGGCTTCCAAAAGCGCAGCTGATTATAGCAGATGTGCCGTATTGTTACGACACTGAAACGGAGTGCTTCACAAGAAACGGTTGGAAAAAATATACTGATATTCTACCAGAAGATGAAGTACTGTCACTTAATCATCAAACACAAAGAATGGAATATAGCGGCATCGCAAATATTATAGTGAGAGATAATGATGAGGACATGATACAATTCAAAAACCAAAACATTGACTTGTTTGTATCTGCAAATCATAGGTGCTATACTGTTGAAAAGTTTACACCCAATTTAAAATTTGGAGAACGTATCCGAAACAGAAAACGTATAAACACTGAAAACATACGGCTTGCTAAAAATATTACTGCGGCTTCATCTGTACCACGGTCTGGATATATTTGGACTGATTTTACGGATTGCGATACAGTGGTTATCCCGGGAGTAGAGATAAAACATAATGGGAAAACACTAAATTCGCACACCACCGAAGATGTCGTTATAAATACTATTGATTGGTTACGCTTCTTTGGCTTATATCTCGCTGACGGTTCTTATTCAAGATGTAGCAGTTCAGGTTACACAGTAAGTATCAAACAACACAATCGTGATCGTGATAAAGTCCGCAAGATACTAAGCAATCTACCATTCAAATTTTCAGAATCCCAAAACAAAGGTAGAGATAGTGCAAACTATAATATCTACTCAAAACAACTGTATTGCTATCTTGAACAATTTGGCAGAAGTGCTGATAAGTTTATACCACGTTGGATATTGGATTTGCCTACGGATAAACTAAAAATATTTTGGGAGTCTTATACGTTTGGAGATAGTTCGCAGAATGGTCCGGGGATAAGAATTAGTTCTATTTCTAAAAAACTAATCTTGGGATTGCAGGAGGTGGCTTTAAAATTAGGGACACTATGTCAAATATATACAAAGCAGATAAACAGTGGTGATTTGTACCAGTTTCAATATAACCCATTATCTCGCAATATAAAATACGGCAATAAAAAAGTTGTTGCAGATTATACAGGCAAAGTATGGTGCTTAACACTAAAAAAGAATAGCGTATTTTTAGTACGCAGAAATGGCTCCATTTGTTTTAGCGGAAACTGCTTAGGAGACAACGCCTACGCCAGTAATCCCGCATGGTATATCGACGGAGACAACAAGAACGGCGAGAGCGCATTGGCAGGCAAACAATTCTTTTCGTCCGACAGCGAGTTTCGTCCGGCAGAGTTCATGCACTTCTGTTCCAAAATGCTCGTCAAGGAACCGAAAGAAGCCGGCAAATCCCCCTGCATGATACTGTTCTGCGAGTACGAACAACAGTTCAAATTCATAGAATTAGGCCGCAAATACGGGTTAAATCACTACATACCGCTGGTTTTCCGCAAGGATTTCTCTGCGCAAGTGTTGAAAGCAAACATGAAGGTCGTCGGCAACTGCGAATACGGTCTTATCCTTTATCGTGACAAGTTGCCCAAATTCAACAACAACGGGAGAATGATTTTCAACTGCTTCGACTGGGTGAGGGACAACACCACGCCCAAATGCCACCCTTGCCAGAAACCTGTCCCGCTCCTCAAACGGTTGATAGAGATATTCACGGACAAGGGCGATGTTGTCATCGACCCGTGCGCAGGAAGCGGCACAACCCTGTATGCGGCGGCCTCATTGGGAAGAAAGGCATATGGTTTCGAGGTCAACAAACAGTTCTATAACGACGCAAATGAAAAGGTCTTGAAAAGAATACAAGTCAGTTTATTTCAATAGATTATAAAAATCATACAGATATGGGAGAAATAGAACTTATGAAAGGAGGAGAGCAATGAGAAAAACGATATTAGATGCCTGTTGCGGGGGAAAGATGTTCTACTTCGACAAACATGACGAAAGAGTTCTTTTTCAAGATATTCGAAAGGTCTCTACTCATTTATGCGATGGTAGATTATTTGAAGTAAATCCCGACATACAAGCCGACTTTACAAATATGCCCTATGAGGATAAGTCTTTTTCAATGGTAGTTTTCGATCCGCCTCACTTATTAAGGAATGCTGGAAAGTCAGAGATGGCAGATATGTACGGAAGTTTGAACGAAAAAGCATCGCCAACAGGCTACCAACAAATTAAATACGGAGCTCTGTATTCAGATTGGCGTGATATGCTGGCAAAGGGATTTAAAGAATGTTTTCGAGTCCTGAAACCCGGAGGATTTTTGATTTTCAAATGGAACGAGACAGACATCAAAGTGTCGGAAGTTCTCAAACTCACACCTGAAAAACCAATATTCGGGCATATATCCGGCAAACGTTCTAATACACACTGGATTTGTTTCATGAAAGATTATATAAAGGAGGAATAAAAGATGAAAATAGAAGATATTGAAGATGCAGCATTAGACTGTGCCCTATTTGAGGATTATTACTATAATCCCAAACTTCAGCCTGCATATATAGATGGTTTCAAGCGTGGAGCAAGCTGGCGTATTGATTCTGTGTGGCATGAGGCAAGTGAAGAGCCAGAAAGAAATAGAATATATATCGCCCAACTTGGAGACAGTGCCTTTGATACCTTTTATGATTCAGGAAATTGGGAGAGATTTTCACGTGGAGTTAATATGCAACGCTGGGCATACGCAGAAGACTTGTTGCCCAATAAAAAGGAGGAATAGAGGTTGAAAGACTTAAAAAGAAAATAATATGACAGTACAAGAATTGATTGACGAACTGATGAAAGTGAAAGATAAATCAACCCCCGTATTTTATGTACATGATATTTCAGATTATCAATTACATAGAGAAATTATAGAGAAACCATATTATGTCGAAGATATAAATGGGACCAATCCAGAAATTTGGTTAATTACAAATGGGGATTAATTATGGAAATAAATAAAATAGAGGCATTTGATTATATGCTCCACCTTTTTGAAGAGTGGCGGGATAATCATGAAACGATTAAGGGCAAGCCGTTTCCTAAACTTACAGCCATGAAACTGCTGTTTTTGGCTGCTGCCCCTAAGAAAGATGGAGGCGATGACCTTTTAGACATATTTGATAATTTCTATGCTATGCCATATGGACCGGTAGAAATTGATATTCAAAAGGCAATGTGCGAAGATAGACTTCCTTCGTTTTCGGTTAAATATCGTAGTATTGAACCAAGAGAAGGTGCGGAACCATATAACGCAAAAAGATATAATGACAAGTTTTATCACAGAGTAAGAAATGCGGTAAATGACCTGAGAGGGGAAAACGAAAAATTGGTATTACTAAATGCATTTGAACTGGTAGAGATTACTCATAGATGGAGTAGTTGGAATCGGGCAATGGATTTTGCTGAATTTATGAAGCAATTGAGTGCTAAGATGCCTACCGATTCTATTAGGGATTCAAGCAAGATATTCGATTTAAAATGAAATATGACAAATAATATTGTTAAATGGGATTAATTAAATGAAGCGTATAATCACAAGGGAGACCATATGCCCAAAGTGCAAAGGAGAAGGCAGGGTCTACGATATGGACGGGATTGTCTTCACTGCCGGTATAGGATTTCTATTACAAGTCATAACCCCGGAAACGAAAGACATTTGCCCTCAATGCGGAGGTACAGGAAAAGTATATTATGAAACAATCATTGAAAATGAGTAAAAAGAAAATCTACATCTCCCTACCCATCACCGGCAGGGACTTCGATGAAGTTGAAAGTGAAATACTATACGTTTCGGGAGTACTCGAAAGGGAAGGCTACCATGTCGTCACACCGATAGACTTCGGTGTTAACCCCGATTTGGACAAACCCTATCATGAACTTCTGGGAAACGATATAAAGGCACTTATGGAGTGCGATGATATATGTCTTTGCCCCGGTTGGGAAAAATCCAAAGGCTGCCAGTTAGAGCATTTTGCGGCCAAACTATGGGATAAAGAGATAATGGAATTTGAAAAATTAAAAAAAACAGATAAGATATGGAAGAAAAGTAGGAGAAATATTTGAGTACAACGGTGAGTGGTATCAGTGCGTAGAGCAGCCAAAACAATATGATTGTGAGACTGGTTGTGGATTATGTTCTTTTAAGATCATAGGTAATTGTGACCTTGATAAATGTAGTGGAACTTATAGAAGTGACGGTAAGTCTGTAATCTTCAAGAAACTTGAAAAGTTCGGAGAGCCTTATGTATCTGATGGCAGAATAATGCAAAAATATAAGGACGTTTATAGTCCTGCAATTTTCACCTATAAATCATTGCGCTGTTATAATGGACTCGATGGAAGAATATGTATAGAAATACCCAAAAACAAAGAAGATATGAATAAAAAGAAATTGAACTTAAAGCCCTTTGACCTTGAAGCAGCCAAACAGGGCAAGCCAGTATGCACGAGAGACGGAAGAAAGGCAAGGATTATTTGCTTTGACGCAAAAGGTAATAATCCAATTGTCGCCTTAATATATGATTGTAAAAAAGAAATTGTTTTACAATATCTTGAAAATGGCAGATCTTTTGTCGATGAGATTAGTAATTATGACCTCATGATGCTAACCAAAAAGAAAGAGGGGTGGGTGAATGTATATAAATCATATAATGTAGGAAAGAAAATCCCTTGCATGGCAAGTATTTACCCGACCAAAGAGGAAGCAAAAAAATCTTCCGTAGTAGGATTTGACTATGTTGATACCGTTAAAATCGAGTGGGAGGAGTAAACTATGTGGGTAGCAAGAGATAAAGATGGTAACCTATGGATTTTCAGGAAGAAGCCAATAAATAATGAAACGAATCATTGAAGAGATAGTTAAGATTGAAAATAAAGTTGAACAGTTAAAATTGTTTTGATATGAACATTGAAATATTGAAAGAGGAGTACAGCCGGAAAATGGAGAAGGCTCTGAGAAGGGGCGAATTTGATCTGTTTGACAACTTACGAAGGCAATACGACCGGCTACTGCAAACCCGTGAGCAAGTCACGGCAAAAACAATCACCGACACCATGAGCAAAGAGGACAAAGAGAAATGCAATCGCCTCCTGAGAAAAATCCCAGTGTTGGCGGACATTGCAGAATCCTCCGCCGTCGATTTACTTTCACTACTGAAAAAATACGACGGCACTGTTACCCTCCCTATGCTGGAAGAACTGCGGGCGTTCAACCACATCGCCCGTGACCTGCGATCCATCATAGACCGTGTAGGCGACGAATCTTTTGCCATTTCCTTTGGAGATACATGTGACAGGGTGAACAAAAAAATCGAAAGCATATTTGATGAAAATTAGGAGTAAAATATGAGTTATAAAAAATTATTTGAAACATGATTGAGAGTATATACAAGTCATATCCTTTCTGAGAGAATTGGGAGAAGAAACATTGCAAGAGTGTCATTGAGGAAGCCTATCAGTGGGGTGAACAACTCAAAAAGAAAAATATTAAGCAAAAAATTAATACAAGAATAAACATGATGAGATTTTATAATGGGACAAAGCAGGATATAAACGGAAATTGTAAAGTTCCCAAAAGTTAAACTCTTGACTATGAGTAAAATAAGGCTGTAAATATTTGGTTAACTCACTGATAATGAGTATCTTTACAATACTAAAAGAAACCAATATTATTTACTAAAATAGTATAGCAATGAAAACATTTGATTTTTATCAGGACCGCAAAGTAACATGTTGGGAGCGGAGCGTACTCAGTTTTCTATCGAAGCAGAAAGTTATAAAGAAGCGTTAGAAATAATAAAATCATGGGAAGGTGAAGATGTACTTTGTTTTGAAGATGACAAGCAGATAATGGTTACAGACGGAGAAACTTTATATGAAACATCAGAGGCTATTTCTCCTATTGATAACGGAGGTAGACCAACTATAGAAGTATTTGATAGTACAGGGAACAAAATTACTGATAATGTCATGAAAACACGATTATGAAAGTATATAACTCAAATGGTATATTGGTAGCAGAAGGCTACTTTGTGTCCAATCCTAATTTTGTCTCCAAAGGTGAATACAAAGAAACAGAATTAGATAGATACAAGCGTAGTGTTGATTTTCGAATAACGAGCTGTGGTAACAGGTATGAAATCATCTTCAATAAGCCTGTTGTTCTCAAAAAGACACGTTCTATCAAGCGCATAAGCAGCAACAGTTATGCATACCTTGTTACAGAAAAAGCCTTAGAAAGCCTAAAAAATCAATATACTTACGCTTGCGATTTTTGATAAAAGTGAAAAAATAAATATGATAATCTTCTGTAAAAAAGAATAAATTATGGGATGGAAACCTTGTAGAGGGTCTGGAACCTTGTTTGATAAAGCTCAGATTCGTGAGCAAAAATATAAAGATGAACTAAATTATCTGATAAATAATCCAAATTCAACGATTAAAGATATTTCTAAAGCCTATTATCATTTGCTTATAGCACTTAGGGATCGACAAAATTATTTCGGAGGTAATCATTCTATTAGATTTGGAGTTTTAATTCCTCCTATGTTTGTAGAAATAATGAAATCTAATAAAGAACTTTGTTATAAACCGTTGCAAAACTATATTGTATAATGATATTAATAATCCAAAACGGTTATAGCGTCGCTTTTAGTACATCTTCAATCACGCACGATGTATCATATCCTATTTTAGATAAAATACGGCGACTAAATACAGTAGACTACATACTGTGTGAAATATAGTTAAAAGTATATGAAATTCATTCACTTTTACTATTTTTGAAAAAAAATCGTATGAAGTAATACGAAACAAGCCTATGGACGAAATAACCGCTATATTAAACAGTGCCCGACCCGTTGATAATATTATCAATGACTTAAAAAGAAAATCCGTTTGTGTTCCTTCATGGGAATTTCTTATTAAAGCGTATGAACCATCATTCCATGAAATAGCCAAAGATACTATAACACGAAAAGATAAAATACGCAAAGACGGGACAAAAGAAGAAGCATCACGCATTTACATTGGCCTTGAAAAGCTGCTTACAAAGCGTATGACCGAGTTCATGTTTGCCATTCCTGTAAAACGTATCTACCACAACACAGAAGGATTTGAAGTCCGCCAACAGATAGCAAAGGCTATAGAGGCAATTTACAAGTATGCCCGAATCGATACAGAAAATATTAAACGTGCAAATGCGTATTTCGCCTCATGCGAAATTTTCACAATTTGGTACGTAGTAGAAAAGACCAATACATTATATGGTTTTAATAGTAAGTATAAGCTAAAATGCAAGACATACTCGCCAATGGAGGGAGTAAAACTATATCCATTGATCGACGAGCTTGACGATATGCTTGCAATGTCCTTTGAATACACCAAAAGGGTAAAGGACGAAGTAATTACTTATTTTGAGACATACACATCGGACAAACATTATAAATGGAAACAAAATGGTAAAGGTTGGGAACCTGTCGGTACTGTTGAACAAATACGATTAATGAAAATACCCGGTGCATACGCATTTAGACCTGTTCCTATATACCACGGATTAACTCGTATTCGCAAAGAATTGGAATATACACTTTCTCGTAACTCCGACGTGATTGCCTATAATTCAGCACCAATTTTGAAAATAGCAGGTGGTATAAAAGGTGGAGAAGATAAAGGAGAAAGCCGTAGAGTTTACCGTGTGGAATATAATGGAGACGTATCGTATGTATCATGGTCGCAATCTATCGAAGCATTGAAGTATCATGTGGAAACCCTGCTTAAACTCTATTGGATGCAATCGCAGATGCCGGACGTTTCTTTTGACAACATGAAGTCTTTGGGGAACATAGGTTACGATGCCAGACAAATGCTTTTGACCGACGCACACTTAAAGGTTGGAGACGAAAGCGGCTCATGGATTGAGCTTTTCGAACGTGAGGCAAGTGTCATCAAAGAATTTTTGAAGCACATGAACACATCATGGGCAAGCGAAATTGATAATATAGAGATTGAACATATCATTACCCCCTTCATACAACAAGATGAAGATGCCACAGCAGATCGCTTATTGAAACTTAATGGAGGAAAACCAGTCATGTCTCAGCTTGAATCTATCCAACAGGCAGGTTATAGCAATGACGCGCAGGCTACATTGGAACAGATACGGCAAGAGGAGACTATCACTTCACAAAGCAGGGTCGATAATATATTCGGAGAGTCAGCAATTTAAATACTGAAACATTATGAGAAAAAGAATATCAAAGTGTACATCAAGAAAGAACAGTAAAATGAAAGTTCCAGTTGATAATATGACTTTCGCTGAAAGTGAATACTAACGTGGAGATAAAATTTGGACAGCCCAAACACTCTATGACTTTGCAAAAGTAAAAGAATACCCTATACTTGATATGCCCTTATGGAATATTGACTTGACAGCAGAGCCGTTTGAGTGTAATCAACTTCATAGTTTTATATTTCAGTGCAAACGAGTGAATCAATGTTCTCTTGAATATCCTATTATTCTTGATGATGTAGGACAAATCGCCGATGGATACCACCGCTTATGTAAAGCAATACTAGAGGGTAAAGAAACAATTAAAGCTATTCGTTTATTGGAAATGCCAGCACCTGACAGGGTTGAAAATAAATAATACGCAATGGCAAAGCCAAAAACTCCAAATCAGAAACGCAAGTACGGCGAGCTGAATAAACGGCTCGCCAAGTACGTCATGCTTGTGGAATCCATATACGAGGATTTGAATTTAGAGGCGGCTAAAATAGTCGGAATTACCGATTTTACCATTGATAGTGATAGGACGTTTATGTGGTCGGATTATCCCCAAACAAGGAAACGGATAAGAGACTTACAAGAACGGTTCGTTGAGGACATCGGATCTGTAATATATAGTGGAACTTCTGAAGAATGGAAAAACAGCAACGAAGTTCAAGATCTTCTTGCCAACAAAGTATTGCAAACTTATGGCGCAACCATAGGAAAGGAGAAATACGAAATCCTATACCAGCCCAATAATGATGCATTGAAAGCGTTTCAGCAACGTAAGGATAAAGGATTTACCATATCAGATAAGTTGTGGAATCAATCGACTCTGTATAAACAGGAACTTGAAGAAGCCATATCATGTGCCATTCAAAAAGGTACGAGTGCAATTACATTAAGCAAGCAAATCTCCAAATATCTGCTCGATTTCCCGCAACTACAAAAAGATTACAAGGAAAGGTTCGGAAAAGCATCACGGGCAATGGATTGCGAGTATCGTTCTATCCGTTTGGCTGCTTCCGAAATCAATATGGCATACCGTCAAGCTGAAAACCTACGCTGGCAGCAGATGGACTTCGTGGTGGGGTATGAAATCAAGTTGAGCAACAACCATACTTGCAACGGAAAGCCTTTCCAAGACATTTGCGATATACTAGCTGGGAAGTACCCGAAAGACTTCCAATGGACCGGTTGGCATCCCCTTTGCCGGTGTTACAAGATACCCATTCTAAAAACCGAAGAAGAATTTTGGGAATGGGACGGTCGGAGTGAAGCCACGACAGCAAGCGTGAACGAAGTTAAAGACGTACCGGACGCTTTCAAAAAGTGGATAAACGAAAATATACAGCGAGCAAAGAGTTGGGACAGCGCACCTTATTTTATTCGTGATAATGATAAATATATTCGTGAGGACTTTAAGGTAAATGTTTATAACAAGACAGAGAAAACCTTTGTTCGAAAGCGCAGGACAAATCTTGCTATGAGCCGTGTAGAGTATTACAACAAGATCTATCCGCATATTCCCGAAGTGCAGCAAGCTGCGGTCAATGCCTATACCCAAGCCATCTCCTCTGGCAACAAGAGGGCTACTAGTCGTGAAATTAACCGCCGTTTACGCAATGGAACGGAAGATGAATATGTGGACGTGGCAAGCCGTCTGATAAGTCAAGCCTTATCAAGGCTCCCCAAATATGAAGGTGTTGTTTATCGTGGAGAGACCATGAGCATAAAGAAACTTCAAGAACGGTTCCTTGACCATATCGGCGATGTAGTGTCCGATAAGGGTTTCATTTCGTCCAGCCTTTACATGGATACACCTATGAAGTTCATATCACATGCCGGAATACCCAAGAGTCACAAGCGTGTAATCTTTGAGATACAAAGCAAAAACGGACGCAATATCAGCAAAATATCAGAATTTAATGGTATATTTACACTTGAAAATCAACATGAAATTCTGTTTGACAAAGGAACTAAGTTCTTGGTTAAGAAACGTAGGATAGAAGGAGATGGCACTTATAGAATAATACTTGTAGAGCAATGAATAAGAAATATAAAATAATCGGCGAAACGGAAAAAACCGTTACTTTTATCTATGGCGGTACAGAATGCTGCTATGCCAAATCCTGTTATTCTTCTATCGAGGAAGTAATTAAAGAGATTGATGAGGAAAGGAAACAAGAAAAAGAAGTAATCAAGCATATCGAAGCCCAGCGTGCTACTATGACACTCGAAGAACGCACCGGCTGGGACGAGGCCGACCGTGCCGTGTTTGAGCGTTGGCAAGATGAAGCCAATACCAATATGTACCTTGACGGCATTATTTATGAAGATGAAGACCCGGATTTCAATCCATTCAGGAAAGACGATAAATAGTGGCAACCATGAAGCAAATCAAGCTATCAAAACAGGAGAAGCAAGTGTTGCGTTTAATCAGCAGCGGGATTGTCTGCCCAAACACTTATCCGCACCATATATTCATTTCGTGCGTAGACTCGCTGGGAAGATTAGGTCTTGTCAAAGGTCTATGGAACGAGGGGCATGAACTTGAAGATGTCCGCATAACGAAATATGGAAAAATTTATTTTGCCACCAATCCTAACTTACGCAATCCCATAGACTGGAAATGGATTATAACTACCATAATCGCAGTAGCAAGTGCCATATTCGGCGCTATGGCCTTGTTTGTGGCTTGCTCGATAAAATACGGATAATTCCTTTGATTTAAAGAATTGATGTTTGTACAACTCTAATTTGGCATTTGTTTACACACGTCTATTTTGAGGCATATAAAAAGCGGTGAGATTAATTTTTCATCGCTTTCTTTTCATCTTTTCTGCTACAACTTTTGGGGAAACATCTTTCACCAATTTATCCGTTTAATATGTTAAAAACATACTTTTCACCTATTTATGCTTGTATATATGTCGTTTATAAAATACATTTGTGACACTAAATTGTTTCAAACATGAAAATGCATAAGAGCTTACAAAAAATTGATTCTGTGGTATTTTCAGATTATATTTTGAAGCACTACGGACCTATGTCGCATTTAAAACTACAAAAACTAATTTTTTACTGCGATGCGTATTGCCTTGCATACTTTGATAAAGAGCTTGTAACGGACCAATTCGAGGCTTGGGTACATGGTCCTGTTAGCCGTAAAGTGTATAATAGTTTAAAAGATAAGTCTATTTTATATAGTGACCTTATCTATTCTAAGAAGGAAGGAGAAGATGTAGATGTAGAATTTGGGAAGCTTACTCAAGATCAGCAAGATTTAATTTTATCTGTATTAGGCGACCTTTCTAAATGGACTGGTATAGAATTGGAAGCCGCCACTCACAAAGAAAAGCCTTGGCTAGAAGCTCGTAAGGGATATTCTGAAGCCGATAAATGCAACGAATTGATTTCAAAAGATACTACACGTTTGTTCTATAAAACAGAAATCAATGGCGGGATATAAAAGCAAACAAAAAACTACGTTTTTTGCTAAAAATAAACAAAGTGTAAATGACTCATACCGTGCTTCTAATTTTAAACTTTCTTTCCAATATCTCGATACCACTCAAAAATACGGTTCTTCTTTTAAGGATTGGCAGCAAGCAGGTCTATTAAGTCATGCAATGGAAACATTGAAAGGTTATTGTTGTTCCCCACTTATGGGGCAGGTTGACGGAGACAAATTTGCTATATATGGTTCTTTCCCTCCCAAAGATAAGACGATGTTCGAATATCCAAAACATGTTCCTGAAGATGCGAATTGGGCAAGAATACATATAAATGGTTCTGCGGTTATCATTGGACATATTGTTGGAGACACATTTCATGTGGTTTTTTTTGGATAAAACACATAAGTTTTGGCTTACAAGAAAGGAAACTGGTAAATGAACACAAAGACATTAGACCAAATCAAAAATGAATATTACGGTCAAGTCGGTACACTAGAACGAGACCAGATAGAACGGGAACTTGAAGCCCTGCGAATCGGGTTTAAAATACGTAGTGTAAGAGAGAAAAAGTAAATGGTCCAAGCCGAACTTCCCAGCAAGATAGATAAGAAGTGCACCTTCATTTCAAAAGTGGAAAACGATGGCGAGAACATTACTCTGAAAACCTTATATGATGTTATGGAGCGTGGTCCCGGCGGAAAGTTGAAAATTGAAGTGATAATTTGATCCCTCAATAAATAGACATTAATCTCCATGTATTTATTTGTGAAGATATGGGGATTTTACTTTAAACGGAATTTCGCCTTACGATTCACTGATTTAGGAAATCGTATAATAGCCCTCAAAGGTTAATAATGTTGAATTATGTATGAAATTCATACACTTTTGATATATTTACACCGTAAAAAGAACAAAAAATGAAGATTTTTACATTTCAGCCAAAGAGTGTGGTTCGATTCCATGCGTTATGCTGGTAGCGGTCAATCTGACAGCTTGGAAAGGCACGCAAATTTGGTGGTATGGCGGAATTGGAAGACGCTGACAACTCTTAGTAGACTTGGTTACGATGTTATGAAAACTGGGCATCATTGTAAAACGAACCAATCCAGTGTTACACGAAAGATGTAGAAGATTGCCAAGCATTGCAGGTTCGAGTCCTGCTACCACCTCAACCCTTATAGTAGTAGCGATAAGCAAAAGCAAGAACATTGAAGCTTGTGCAGCTTACGGGGTGATGGAAATTACCATCTGACACGACTGAAAGAAGCCGAAGAATTGCATAAGTGTTCTTGTAAGTAGCTTGAAGAATGATTGAATTTGTGTTTAAGTCTGCTGGGAATACGCTCGGCATACTTAACGCAAAATGTATATGAAGTTATATACAACCTATCATAACTAAAAAACATGAAAGGACTTACAATCAAACAAGAGAACTTTTGCAATTATTACATTGAAAGCGGTAATGCTTCCGATGCTTATCGTCGTGCCTATTCATGTGAGAAGATGAAGGATGAAACGGTAAATATTAAAGCGTCTGAGCTGTTAAATAACGGTAAGATTGCGGTAAGGGTAAAAGAGTTGCAAGAGGAACAAAAAGAAAAGTCAGATATAACCAAAGAACGAGTTTTGCAAGAATTGTCCGGTATAGCATTTTCTTCTATCGCTGATATGCACAATACTTGGATTGAGCGAAAAGAATTTGAAAAACTTTCTCGGAAAGAAAAATCGGCAATAAAAAGTATCTCCACAAAGATTTTTAAGAAGAATATCGGAACAAGCGATGAGCCGGAGATAGTGGACGTTGAATATGTGAAGATAGAGCTATACGATAAAATAAAAGCTATTGAACGTATCTGTAAGATGCTTGGGTTTGATTCACCGACCGAAATGAACATAAATAGGACCGAAGAGGAAATGTCCCGTGAAGATATGCTAGATGAGCTAGAACGTTTGGAGAAATTGCGTGAGGAATGAGACTGGCTGATGCACAAGTTAAGAGGAAATTGGAGTTGGAGCGGATGTTATTGAGAATGGACGCTCCAAACCGTTTGTGTAAGTTCATCCCATACATGAATCCGCAATACAGTCAACAGTGGTTCCATAGGGTTATAGCAGACAACTGCCAAAAACTTTTGGAGGGCAAGATAAAGAATTTGATGGTATTCGTAAGCCCGCAGCATGGCAAATCGGAAATTATATCTCGCTCCTTTCCGGCGTATGCTCTTGGGCGCAATCCTGATCTGAAAATCGTTGGTACATCGTATAGTGCTAATCTTGCAGAACAGTTCTCGCTTTCTATTCAGCGTATTATAGATAGCAAGGAGTATCAAGCTATATTCCCCAATACTTATCTTAATGGAAGTAATGTCAGGACGAATGTAAAAGGTTATTTGCGCAATGTGGATATGTTTGAGACGGTGGGGCATAAAGGTTTTTATAAGGCGGTTGGTGTCGGTGGTTCTTTGACTGGAACGCCAGTAGATATAGCCATTATTGACGACCCGGTAAAAGATGCTATGGAGGCGTATTCCCCTGTTTATAGGGAAAGGGTATGGGATTGGTATACGTCCGTATTACTTACTCGTCTGCATAATGAGAGCAAGCAGCTTTTTATTATGACGAGATGGCATGATGATGACCTAGCTGGGCGCATATTGAAGAGAGAAGCCGATAAATGGACGGTGCTCTCAATCCCGGCTATACGCGAGACTCTTGATGATGGGAATGATTTTGATCCGCGTGAGGTAGGCGAAGCGTTATGGCCAGAACGCCATTCATTAGGAAGGCTTCTTGATGCACAAAAACGTTCTCCGCGATTCTTTTCGGCGTTATATCAACAGCATCCGACTATTGAAGGCGGGAACATTATCAAAGAGGCATGGTTCGGTCGTATTTCGGCGTTTGACTTCAAAAAGAAACGTATGGACGAGCCTATAATTTTCTTTGTCGATACGGCGTATACGGAAAAAACATCTAATGACCCGACAGGTATACTCGGTTCTTGTATGATTGGTAACAACATATACATTGTATGTGCCAAGAAAGTTAATATGAAATTCCCCGAATTATGTCGTTTCCTTCCATCTTATGTACGAGATAATGGCTACGGAAAAGGGAGTTCCGTTCGCATTGAACCCAAAGCAAACGGGCTTTCAGTAATTGACCAATTGTATGAGAGTACCGATCTAAATGTCGTATCTACTCCCTCTCCAAAAGAAAGCAAAGAAACAAGACTCAATGCTGCATCCCCTTATGTGGAAAGCGGAAGGGTATATCTTGTTGGAGGGGATTGGAATGACACGTTTATTGATGAAGTGTGCGGTTTCCCGGCAAAGCCCCATGATGAATTTGTGGATTTACTTTGCTATTCCTTAGACTATCATCACAGGAGCTTTAATGAATTAAGTGATGAAGAAATTCTAAGGGATTTTCTTTAATTTATATAAAAATATACGGGACAATTATAGCGTCCCGTCCACATTGCGAAAATAAAACCGCACGAGACGAATGTTTCATTGCTCTTATGTGTTATATAGGGTTTTCGCCCTGCTGGTTAAACTTAAATGATTTCGATTGTCTGCTCCTTGTAATTGATAGTCACTTCTAATTTCTTCTCGCTTTTTTCAAAAATAACCGTGCAAATTTCGTGCAAATAACAAACAAACGACAAATATAAAACTGATAATTAAATTATTATAATATAAATAAACGCGTCCGCCCATCAGGTTGGGCAATAAAGCCATGATGTCGAACTTGCTTCCGCCACCATTGGGCTCTTGATTGAAAACATACGTTCTTTCCATATAGATATAATTGATGGTTACGGCCAATATCGGCCGCATACAAACGTATGGCTATTGCCGTTGCTATCCTCGGATTTCGGTGGCTATCCTGTTGCTGACCCGTTGATTTGTCGTTGTCAGAATAAAACTTCCCGAACACCGCTGTTTCAGGCTGTTTTTCAATTTGTTCACTCCCTGTCGGGTCATGGAAAGATAAGCGGCGGTGTTCTCCTCGGAGAAGCCGAGCGATACCAACGCACAGATGAGCAGGCAACGTGCGTCGACCGCATTTTTGTTCGCACCGTTAATCAATTCGCCGTAACACAGCTCACATTCCTCGCAAACGATTTGCAAGACGTGTTCAAAGATTTCATTGGTTTTCATATCTCTTGCCTTTTTAAATATTTGTTAAATTATAGATTGTTGACACAATAAAAAACATCACGTTCCTGTTTAAAGGCTGTGAAAGCCTCGTAACATTCCCCGTGATGTTGTCTCTTGTTAGTTTTGGAAGAGCAGCAAGAGATTGAGGCTTTCCTCTTTATACTCCGAAGCCCCGGAAGGAGTCGTAAATCAAATTATATCAAGAAACCCAGTCCTTTCAATTTTGTTATCCATTTCATGATGTAAGGGACAAGCAGCAAGACAATGACACCGAGAGCCCACCAGCACCATCGGGGAGTCTTGTACTTTACTACCTCGACGGGGTAGGGTACTTGTATGCTGTCCGTCTTGGATATATACAGCGTATCGATTCTGTCCTTGAACCTGTATATGTACTTGTATTGGAACTCCCGTATCGTGTCTCCCGATTTCTCGATGAAAACACTGTCCCGCATGTATATGGAATCGAGCTGCACACGATTCAGATACACCGTGTCGCTCTTTGTCGTTTCCACCGGAACATACACATGTCTGGTACAACTCGTCGCAGCCAAGATAGCCAAAAACAACAATAGGAATACGATATGTCTCATAAGCTCAGTATTTGTTTCCGGTTCTTCGATGACGACACATAAGATACATGTACCCAACTGTAATTGCTCTCGTCAATCAACTGGTCGAATGGAAGGTTATCCCGAATCAACTCGAACAGTTTCTTGTTCTCCTCCTTGTTCCCTGCCGTTATATCCGCCGCCTCGCCCCTCATGTGCTGGCTCGTTTTCGCACCACCCACGGCGGCATTGAGTTTGGGACAACGGTAGCCCGAATTGACGGTTATCGCCTTTCCGTACATCTCCCGCAAAGGGTCTAAAACATGAGTGACAAGGTTCGACAACTGGGCCGACACTTCGGTCGTCGGGGTATTGTCTATACCCAGTTTATCGGCCGTTGAACTCTTTGTGAGTTCTTTCATCGTGAAGTATTTCATATCTCGAAGATTAAGTTTTCCATGTTGTTAATTCTGTCCGGATCAGATACGAGCAAATCCTCTTCCGGAAATTTTTCTTGAAATTCTTTCCATAACAGATACTCCATTTCCATGTATTCTTCACGGCCTCTTCTTATGCTTTCAGGAGAGACCTCCACGATATGGAAGTTGGTCTGTATGTCGTAGGCATACCTGATACTTATTCCCGGTATTTTCGAGGCAATCGATTGAATCGTCTCGATGACAAAATCCTGTACGTTCTTATTCATGTCTTTCTTCATTTTGGCGACAAAAAAAGCGGTGACTTTTTTAGAATCACCGCTTGTAACGAATGTATGAGATATATTCAAATCTTTATACCCAAATCCCTAAATGCTGTATTCAAATCGCAGCTTCTTACACCTATCGCATTACAAGCATCAGGTATCATAACACGGTTTCGACGTTGTGGATTACTTTTCTCATATGTGACTAGAACCATATTCTTTGCAGCTGCCGTTGCAACAAGATAAGAATCTGCAACACTCGCATATCCGGAAATCGCAGACTGAGTAAAATTTATAGGACAACTCTGAGCCCAAGAAATTGTTTCTGCCAATTTAGTTAATACAGCAGAATCTTGTGTCAGGAAGAATCCTTTGGGAGCATTGTTATGAATCCACTCCGTGAGTTCGTCTCCACCTCTGTCGATTTCTTCTTTAACTTTATCAATGGAGTGAATTATGCCGGAATTGATTAACTCAACCATCTTTGTCCAAAATATTGGCCAGACATCCATTGGCAGGTTTTTCTTGGATTCTACGAATATATTTGTATCGAATAAATATTCCATGCCGTATCAAATGTTATGGGTCATAAAATGATCATACGTTTTTCCGTATAATCCGGTTAAACGATATGCTTCCGTATAACCAAGCTGCCTGTTATTGACTGCGTTTCTAACATGAATGGCAAAACTACGCCCTACACGTTTGACGCTTGTCAGATAAAAACTTCCTCCCGAGGATTTCTTTTGGGCTGAAATCTGGCGTTGGCTATATATTGCCCAAAAGTCCTTGTAATCCGTGTCAGACATAAGTCCTAAATCATGGGCGCGTCTTGCGATGACTAATTCGCTGGCCTTAAATCTTAGTGAGGCCGATTTCGTGTCATTATTCCATATTTCACGTAACACCGATGCCGGAACAAGAAATTCAGCTGCCACCCTGTCACAATATCTTTCGGTAGCTTCATGATGAAAGCCCTCGCTTCCTGCATGACCTGCACTTACGCCAAGCATAAGATGTGCAGTTTCATGAATGAGAGTAAAGAGTTGGGCACTCTTGCTATCCGCACTATTAACAAATATGTACGGCGCCTTTTCATTTACCAATGCGAAGCCTCTGCACTCACTTACTTTCAATTTTCTATGAGTGTTATTTCCAACAACGCCATTGTATGCTAAAAAGACACCGGCATCCTCCAACTTTTGTCCAAGAAGGCTGACCGCCGCATCCGGAGTTGACAGACTAAAAGCCCATCTGCTTTCAAGATCCAATATCGAACGTAGTCTGCTGACAGCTTCACTTATTGAGGTTTTAGTGCTTATTGAACCGACAAATTTGCATGTATCTATTTCATTCTCATTAAGATATTCTTCCAACCATTCTTGTCTTGCCTGTACATTCATTACCGTGTCATATACATTCAAGTTGAAATGATTCTGTTGTCCTGCTTCACCTCGAAACATGGGGATAGGAATTTCTTCTACCGGCAGATTTTCTAAAAAAAGATAACCAACAGGAAGATTGACACTTTTAGCGAAATCATCTAGCTGTTTATATGTCGGTCTTATTTCTCCTAAAATCCATTCCTGTATATGACTCTTAGGGTGGCTATCCATATAGCTGCCTTCTGTATGTCCAGCTCTATTCAAAGCCCATACATACCGTTCTGGTGCAATTTGGATTCTGTCTGCCATATCTAAAAGTTCTCCATTTAATAGGACTTTGTCGGGCTTATCCACCATTAAGAATGGGGATAAACGTGTACCAAAGACGTAATTATGTCCCATGCAAAAATAGGTATAAGAAATCCTTTTTGCAAATAAGATTTTGGTTTTGATTCATATTTAACATAAATCAAACGGTGATTCCAAGAAGTCAAAGAACGCTTTCCCGTCGCCGGGTTATAAAAATTCTTTTTTTTCGTCAGGCAATCCAGACCTCGATTTGAATCACCAGCCCTCCCAGTATGGTCGCCAGCAAGTCGGCATACGACCAAGCCCCCGGCTTCCTCCACTCGTCGACAGCCTCCTTGATACAGCCCGCTATGGCAGAGAACAGCACACAATATTCCGCCGTCGCACCTATCACGATGGCGAAGAAAGAGGCGATGACACCTCCTGCGATAAAATGCAGCAGCTTGTCGTGGGGAATAGACAATAACAACCCTTTGATTCTTTCCAATAGTTTCTTCATATTATTCGTTATTTAATCGGTGATAAAAATCGAGCTTGATACGGTCATAGACAGAAACGACATTCGTATATGCCCGCCAGTTGTTCACATTGTCCGAGTACACCTCGCCGACCACTACATCTGACACCCAGTCTATCCATTCGGGATTGGTATAACATGAAAGACGCTTGCCCCGATAGGTAAAGTAATCGAAACGACTGTTCCTGTCCTCGAACTGGTTAGTGAGCAAAGTATGTATCTTACCGTAGGTTTTCTCCTTGTCGGCGATATGATTCTCGTCCCTAACCTTCTTGATGATTCTGCAAACCCTTTCGACGGCCAAATCGAAATACACGTTCGATATGTTCTTTATCCGAAGCTGTGTTTCCGAGCGCAGGCCTTCCGATATGTCGGACAACATGGTATTCTGGTCGTTCGTCTTTTCGATAAGCTCTTTCAGGGATTCGCCGTAATCCTCCATGCTCTTGGTGATAATCGATTTGAACCACTTGAAGCAGGCCACCATCATCATGGCCGACAACACCAAGAAGAATGCTGCGGTCATCACCAAGAACCCCTGTTCGCTTATCCCTCTGGCTACCTCCGTAGCCTCGTTTATCCCTCCCATATCAATGTTTCTGTTTTTCGATTAACAATCTGGCTTCCTCTTTGCAGGATTCCGCATAGGCGTTATAAGACTCGAACTCCTCTGCTTTCGTATCTCTTTGCCGAAGTATCGCCAACTCCTCCGACAAGGTATATTTCCGACGGATCAATCCGTTTACCGTTTCTCCGTAGTCCATTGGTACGGGAGGTGTTTCCGTTCCGTCCTCCGTCGCTTCCGGTGCTTCTTCGTATTCATAGACTATCGCACCGTTCCGGTAATACATCACGGGTATTTTTCCGGGTATCTCTTCGGGAGATGGGATAGATTCTATTCGTATGAATCCTTCTATCAGGGTTTCGCCATAATAAATATTAGTGACTCTTTCGTCGCATATTTTAACTTGTATCATATCAATTGAATTTTTTATACCTCGGATACAGAAGTTTTCCATTTCCCAAATTCGGGTTAGGTATCTGAATATACCCGAAATCTCCTTTTATCACTCTCCCGACATATTCGTCCATATTTATATCTGCATATACATAAATATTATAATACAAGCTGTTGAAAGTGAGTTTATAAGCATGACCATAAATCGCATTGCCCATCAATGAATCGCTTGGGGAAACATTGACATAAGTATTCATGGTATATCCCGCTTCGTTTTTCTTGGCAAGAGTTCCGTTCTCTATGTTTGACATCTCTATCGTACAAATCATTTGATGGCCGATAACATAAGCCACACCTTTGAAATAGACGATAATGTTATATCCTGAACCTTCTATTTTCCCTACAAATGAAATATCGCCGTTGGAACTGTCGATTTTAAACAAATTACTGTACGACAGGAAATAATTGAATCCGTTGTATTCGCATTGTCCGAAATTCTGAATCTCTGAAATGGAGTCTCCGGACAATTCTTTCAGATCGAATTCTTTTTCAGTGAGACCGGTTTTAAAATCTATCAGTCGTAGAACGCCATCATTTTTGTAAAAATAAACGAAGTCCTTATATTCGATGAAGTTGCAATCATAGAACTGTTCTGATAAAGTCCATATCTTAGTTCGTGTATCTAAATCCCAGCAGGTGATGGCACCACTGTTAGGTACAATGATTTTACCGTCTTTATAAACGAAGCAAGAGTTTCTATTATAGAGATATGAATGTATATATAACACGATTTCATCATAAACTGTATCTTCTCCTGTCTGTTCATTCCAACAGGCAAGCCTGTTATCCTTGTTGCAATAAAAGAACAAACCGTTTTTAAAATAATACAGCTGGTGGGTTTTACTCGTATCTTCGAATAATTTCCCGTTTATCCCCTGCGCAGAAATAACATTGTCTTTTATTTCGATGTTATCTCCACTAATCAATCTGTCCTGTTTCCCGGAGATTTTATTGTCTATGCTCTCCGCAGCTTGGTTCGCTTTATCGGCCGCCTCATTAGCGAGAGTTGCCGAGTTGTTAGCTTCTGTTGCGGCATTCTCCGCATTTCCTGCCGCCTTGTTTGCCTTTTCAGCCGCTTGATTGGCGACTGCCGCCGCCTCTGTCGCAGGACGTTGAAGATCGGCGATTTGCTCCGGCGTAAAATCGTCGTAGGTAAAAGGGTCTCCCTTGTCTCCTTTTTCACCGGGCAAGGCAACCATTTCCTCAGGCACTACCACCTGCTCATGAACGATTATGCAATCACTATCTGCCATATCACTTGATGATTATATTGGTTTTGTAAACATCTCCATAGTCCCATTTGCCGTCATCGAAATCGGCATCCTCTATCCAGTAATGCCCCTCTACCGTGAGCAAGCCATAGCGGAAAGTCCCGGAATTGAATATGCCGTACAGCACGCCGTCACGGAACACACAGTTTTTACGTGTCTTTCCGTCGTAGCTCACTTCGCAACAACAACCGGCCTCGTCCTTGTAGATGAACTTAAACTTCTTCGTCTCGGCATCGATCGGGCTCCCGTTCTTGTCCTCAAAGCCAATGGTAAACTTAATATCCTCCCACGAGTATTTCACTACGGGATCTTTATCAATCATCGCTGCCATCGGATAATGCGTTGAACATTTTTTCCACCAGAGCTTTCGTTTCCTCGACCGTGGAGGTCATGGAATAGACATTCATGTTAAAACTGCCTTGCCCGACAGTGACATGGCCTTTTTCCACTCCATTCTCCACAATTCGGTAATTGACCGCTTGCAGGGTTTCCACAGTCTCTTTTCCGTTGAACGAACGGCTGATGTTTTCGCTGATTTTTACTAACTCAATCATAATGTTTTGTATTTATGGTTAACTGATAATCCCGCTGTCGGGAATGTCGAATGTCACGTTTTTGGATAGGGAGTCGAGTTGGACGCCGGCCTCTCCCGACGAGGAGACCCCATACACGGAACAGGTCAAGTAATATGTATGGGTTCCCGGTGGAAGGTCTGGATGTGTCGTCCCCAAAGGGATATTCAAAATGAGAATCCCTGCTCCCTTGTATTCGTAATCATAGATCGCGAGGAATCCAGAGCCCGAAATGCGGAAGGTGTATTTCTCACCCACCGTAGGATTCCCGTTCGGAAAACTGATACGCACCTGAAAGTGACTCAAAAGGAAAGTGAAATCCACGATTTTAATCGGGGTATATGTGCTGTTTATCTCGGCTGTCATGGCTATCGATGTGGGTATGGGGAAATAATCCGCCACGGTGATCTGTTTGTCGACCCCTGTCCAGTATTCGAACGACTTCTTATCGATAAGGAACAATGTCACCTTCAAATTCGCCCCTACCGAATCCTTCCCCGGAAATGTGTCGCTCTGTCCGACAGGAAGTATCGGCGGAGTAGTACCGTCGCTGAAAAATTTTACCTTGAAAGCAGAGTACCACACATTGCCCACCCGCAAGGTGGTTATGGTGTTTGTAGAGGTATTTGTCAGCAATCGGGCAAAACTGCTTCCATTTCCATCGGTTGCCAAAATAGCCGGGTAATAATCGCCGATACTCTTGTCGGAGGCCAGCGCCAGCCACGATTCGACGGGTACGCCGGTAGGATTCACCGAAGTATCGTAATAGTTAATATCGACAAAAAGATACGGCACGTCCGCACTGATTTCGTCAATTTTGCTTCCGGTAAGATTGGGTTCCGCATTGTGGTCGTAGCCGTCGAAATCGCTCAGGCGGCAAAAATCCGTCCCCGGGTGAGGATAGGCGACATATTCGAAAGAGGTATCATGGATAGCGACGATATTCGTGCCGTGCGGTATCGTGGCTTTCAAGCCATAGCGTATGCCTTGATTCTTATCCGTTTCGCTTCCTTCCCATTGATCGACGTATGTCGTGACCCCGCCGGATTGCTGAGGATAGTTGTCGGATAGCGGTGCAGCCTGCGGATAGCGCACGGGTTTATGACGGCTCCATTTGTTGATACGTCCCGGACGGCCACCCTGCAACAGGGGACGTTCGAGGGCAACAATGTCGGCCACGTCCCATACCCCGTTTGCCGGGTATATTCCCAGCAGATTATACGGGTCGGTTATCGCTACCGGGGCTGCTATCTTGTTTTTATCGATGGCCATAGGCTCACTTTCCTCCTTTCCCTTTTAATTCGGACAATTCTTTTTTCAATCGTTCTATATCTTCCATAAGGGCTTTAACCAGCCGGGCGGTCTCCTGCGTTGCACCGGCGATGGTGTTGATATAGTCGGGCGACAGGTAGTTCAGAGCCCCGTAACCGTCCTCTGTTTCGTAGGCCATCGATGGCAATACCTCTTTCACCTTTTGGTACAACAGCCCCGTATGGGCTTCCCCGTCCACACCGCCCTTGTTACGCTTCCGTGCTTTTTCGGTGTATCGGAAATCGCACACCTTGCCCATCGCCAAGAGTCTGTCGGTATAGCTGAGGGTATAGTTGAAGTCTCGCTTCAAACGTTTGTCCGAAGTCGTTAGAGCGGTGACCGAGCCTTGTGCCGAGATATTGCCTTGCGACGATATATCCCCTCCGGCCGTGATGTTACCGTCCGATGTGACACTCTCCTTTGACCTTATGTTATTCGTCGCCACAATCCTTCCGGCGGAGATGGAGACAGACTTACTCCCGATCGAAAGGTTTATACTCGTAGCCCTGATTACATTCGCTCCATTGATGTCTCCCTTCATCGTTATATCCCGAACTCCCGACAGACTTCCGGACACATCGTTCGTTCCGTTAAATGGATTTCCCCAAAACAGGCGATAGTTCTTGAGCCTGTCAGCTGCGATGGAACCGTTATCCGTCAAGGCGACAGACGGGGTAACCACGGTCAGCTTGCTTACACCGACTGTCGGCATGGGAGACAACGATATGCTCTCCACACAGTTCTCGCAAGTCCCGTTCAATGCCCCGTATGTGTTATAGACGAATATGGAGCAGGTCTGGTAATCCGTCTTGGCCGAAACCCAAAAACACACGTGTCCCCCGTACAAGAACACCTTCACGTCACCCAAATCGTCACCGAAATGCGTACCGGCCGTAGCCGTAAACTCGACATCGTTCGGGGCATAATTGTACGCCTGTACGATCGTATTGATAATTCGTCGGCTATAATATCCATTTCCAATCAAATGCAACGTCAACATAGCCGCCTCGGCCTCCTCGACTTTCGTGCGAATCAGCCACCCGTTTCCGGTGGCTGTCTCATACATGCCGCCCCTTTTATACAGGAAAGCCCCGTTGTCAAGCCCGTTCAACTTTTTCGCATTGTCCGATTTGACCGCACGTCCGACTGTCAGCCCCGTATATGTACCGCTCACGTTGTTTATCTCCGAGAGCGAATAAGTAGGCTTGTTCGGCTGCCGCACCCAATCGTACAGGGTGATGCCTTTGGTGACAACGATACCGAGGGCTGTCTTGCTGACGGCCGTCACCACATTGCCTGTACCTATCGTAGATGCACCGGCATTGGCGAGCTTCCAAATCTCGTTGATGGTGTAGGCGTTGAAAGTATCCGTCATCGTGGTGTTGTCGAACGCCCCGCCCAGATCGTCGAACCCATACACGAGCTTGATGAGCCCTCCTTCACCACCGCCACCCCCTTCCCCACGCCATACACCAAGAGCGGATATTCCACCCTGTGAATACACATTAAATTTCGAGTATATCGTATTTTCCAACTCTGTGTCGAATTTCCACATATCGTTAATACGGGCAAATCCTTCCTGCATTTGTTTTACAGTCCGTTGATACGATTGTTGCAGGGAAGCCGTCATATCATTGATGGCAGAAATCAAGTCGATATTCTTATTGGCAGATGCAACCTCTTCTTTCAGTTCTTGCGTATTCCCTTTTATTAGGTTGTTCCCGATGGTAATAGTCTGTTCGCAAGGATAGTCGAGTTTGGTTGTAAGGCTTATAACACGAGTAACATATGAATATCCTGCGTTTATGTATTCGACTTTTCTTCCTATGGATAAATCAGGATTGTTTTCATCGAACACCACAGGATTAGATGAAAACTGGTAGTTGTTTTGGTCGGAAGAAAGCCGTTCTATTTCTTCGTTCATAGCCGTTTCTAGACGTATGTACGCCGAATCTGTATATTCTTCCGGCATTTTGACGTTGAATAGGATAATATCGTCATTTTCCGACGGTATAAGTCCCGTAATAGCAGGTATAATATAGTTACCTTCTTCCTCTTTATATTTAATCTCGAAATCTCCTTTTTTGACTTCGAAGCTTATGCCGTCATCACTCGTTATTGTTTTACTCTCATCGTGGTATATAAGCTCAAATTCCATACCTTGCAAAGCCCCCGATTGGAAATGTACCGAAGGTTCCTTATTTGGTATACGCATACCATTCGGATTTTTTTCTTCGTCATAAGGGGAATTGTCGAAGTTAAATTCCGGTATTTGAAAATACCATATCGCATATTGGTCGTATATAGGGTCTCCATTTTCATCTGTGCCTATCTGTATTTTATCATTCGTTTCCGAGTCTATACGCCACATAAGGCGGAATCTGACATCTGATATGGAGAGTTCCGATGAAGGGTATATATCATCGAACAGGAGGATTTTGCTAAATATCTCTCCCTGTTGAAGGTTTGGTCTTATATCTTTATATCCGTTCGGATATTTTTTAGGGTCAAGAGTCAGCCGTTTGTTGACCAAATTGTTGACATTAGCACCTTTGTATTCCTGTACGATGTTTCGAGTTGACCCGAATGCGTAAAATCGGGTATAATACCCATCTTTTCCCTCCGTAACCGAAGGTGTATTGATGTTTTCACCAACTTCGAGAGAAACAACAGCTCCATGTTCGGATTTCGACAGATGAATAATCATGGAATCTTTCTCAACCCACCATTCTGTATCAAACGCAGATGCTATACTGTTCAAGGCAGACAATATGTCGATTGATTGGAAAGATAAAGAAGTGGAAGCGTTAAGAGAAGAATCGACGGCGTAAGTCCATGTATCCCCGGTTTCGTTCTCGATAGCCTTACAAATAACACTCATGAAATTGGCCGGGTTATCGGTAAGAGACCAATCCGGCTCCCGATTAGTTATCTCGTTATTCTCATCATAAGAATACATGAAAAAAGGCACTTTACCCCATGATATAAATTTCGAATGAAATTGTGGTTTGTATTGAAATTCGACCTCGTTCTTTTGTTCTGGATTATATGGATCCAAAAGAGAATATTTCTCACCATCGAGTATGATATAAGCCCCTACCGGAATCTCTTCATTTTGGTCCGAGTTCCACGACAATTCTACATAATCGGATTTCATCAATTCCTCTACATGAACACATTCTTCTGTTATAGGAACTGATAAAATAGTATCTCCTTGTATGTTTTTAATGTCTATCATGATGGTTTCGTATATCTTCATACGATTTCAGTCAAAGATAATAAAAGTGTATGAAAAACATGTACTTTTTTATGAATTTCTATCTGCTGGATTATATTCGACAAGTTTTAGAGAAAATCGTGCTATTCCTCTCATGAATTGCGTAAATTGATTGCATGAAATATAGATTGTTTTGTAAGTAATATTTGGTTGATACTTTGTTTTTATATTTATTATGCCTGTTGCCAACTCTTCACAAAAGTTGTTGTATCTTGAAAAGAATTCTTCTTCCGTTTTTGCCGTCAGGTTAAAAGTTAAAGTGATATTTCGTTCATCGATTTTAGGATTAGAGGACAGGACTCGTTTGCCATGTTCTAATCGAGACTTGTTTTCGATGAACTCTTTTAAAGGTGACGGTGTCATTAAGGAGGAAAGAGATGATGTATCCATACTTATACCCCAAGTTGTATAGCAGTCTTTCCCATTTATGTAAAACTCTCCCGATGCCATTTTATTTAAGTATAACTGAAGTTTTGTCTTTATTGATTTCTACAGGACAATTTCGTATGTTTATAAGTCTAATAACTGCGTAATTACGGGCAACTATTATAGCTCTGGCTCCATGCATGAGTATAACTTTGTGAACTCTAGTATTATCGTCAAATACTAGTTCCGCATTGGTATTGCCTATTAAAGCAATATTGGTATCATTACTTCTTTTTACATTTTTAGTGTCGACAAACACGCAATAATTAGCAATATCATTACTCATCTCACGGAACGTTTCAATAGGAGGGAAGTTGTTCTTCTCACAAAACTCTATGCCTTGTGGTGTAAAGAACAACCATACTAGAGTTTTCCAGTCACTAACACCATAAGACTTATCGCAAGCTCCTTTTTGTAAAGCAGCCATCATTATTTCTTTTACTGTATTCATATCTATAAATCTTTAGTATTCCTATTGACTTGTGCTATATCGGATTTTATATCAATTAATAATTTCGTATATTTTGCAATGTCTTCTAAGTAGCTATTCGTAATCACATGTTGATTAAGAATGTTATTTAGTATAGAATTGCTATTAGTTGATACAGATAAAAGAGAATTTAGAGAGATTACGGCTGAAATCATTTGATTTTTGATTTCTTCACCAGAAAGCTGCAACGCTGTAAACCGGCCGTTTAATTCCGTTGCTGTATCTTGTGACATGGTTTCAAAACCTCCGGCTGTCGACTTTTGTTCGGTGGTAGAACTTTCTCCCATGAGACTATCAGCCCAACCGAATTGAGCATCTATTTCTTGTTGAAGCTGTTCAGCCATGTTGTTAATGTAATCTTGTTCCCATTGAGAAAGCACGTTGTCGGCATAAAATTGTTGCAACTTAGTGCGTATTTCCTCCATTTTATTTGAGGATTTAATTGCTGCCTTAATGCTCTCTGTTACCATTTGTTGCATCATCTGCTTTACAACATCTTTTGCAGATTTAGCCCTATTCTCGCCAGAAGCCCATGCATCTGCATAAGCTTCTGCAAAGTTGTCAATAGCACTTTTTAGGTCTTCACCAAATATGACATCAATAGCTTTTTCTTTGTTATCAGAAATGAGATTGTTTATTTCGTCAATTTGATTTTCCCATTCTTTTATTCTGTCGCTATCTGTATTCTTTTTATCTTGTTCTTCTTTAATTTGATTTTGAATAAGTACTTTTTGTTGTTCTAGCAATTTATTTTGGTCTTCAATCAAGCTGGAAGCACTCTTTCCGTAAGCAGTTTCAATGGACTTGCCTAACTTTTCATACGAACGGTCAAGTGTATCTACCTGATCTTGTAATTTCTGAATCCGTTTTTCATTTTTTGCGTCGTGGATTTTTGCGATAGAGGAAGCAAGAGAGGAGACAAGACCGATGGCAGCACCAGCAGCAGAACCTATCGGTCCAAATATAGCACCTGCCCCTGCTCCTTGCATAGCTGAATTGAGGCCGTCCATAGCCACATTGATACCTTCGGCAATGCCTGACAGTGTATCAGATCCGAAAGCCTCTCCGAGATTTGAAAATGTGTCGGAAAGGAATTGGGCCACACTTAATACCTCACTCAATCCACTTCTTATTTCTTCAAGTCCATCTTGCAATTTTTTTGTGTTTGAACCGGCATCGAATACTTTTTTAAGACCATTAGCTAGTTTGTTAAACCCCGTTTCAGATTGATCTGCGGAATTACGGACATTATCTATACCTTTTCTAATTCGTTCTAATTCTTCGGGAGATTTACGCAATGTGTCGAAGCTCTCTTTTGTCATACCAAATTCAAGACCTTTGTTTTCGTCCCATTCGCCTGATTGCAAGAATTGGAATGCCCGTTCAGCGTCATTAGCAATGAGACGCATGTCTGCAACTGTGTGTTGACGCATATCGTCAAACAATTTACTTATGGCAGACGTAGATTTATTCGCCTCTATATCCAAATCAGAGAGTGACTTTTTTGTTTCTTCGTCAATAGCCTTCTGTTCCCATTCGTTTTTGCCTACCTTACGAGCTTCGCCTTGCGCAATAATAGCATTACGCTTTTCATAATAGTTTCCGTAAGCGGCAAGATAATCGTTCATTGCGTTAATTTCATCATCGAGAATTTCTTTGGTCTGTTTATTCTTATTCTTTTCATTTAACCTATTTGCGGTATCAATATCTTCCTGTTGTTCAGTTGTTAGTCCATTCTCATTAAGCTTGGAGGGTTCAATCTTAGCTACTTTGTTTAACTCGGCCAGCTCTTTCTCTTTCTTTTTAATTTCTTTTTTCTGTTCTTCATAATAGTAGTTAATTTGCTTCAATTTCTTATCTTTACCTTCTTCCCAGAGGGAGATTTCTTTCTCTTGATTTTTTTTACGAAGCTCAAGAAGTTCATCAACAAGTTTCTGCTCGGCCTCTTTTTGCTCTTTTGCTTGCTTATCTTCAGCCGCTTTATCAGATTTGGTTTTAGGCAACTTTGCACGGAGTGCGTCAATTCGTGATTGTAACGCATTATATTCCTTGCTTCCACTTACAGTTTCTCCCTGCTCTTTCTCTAATTTTGAGATTTGTGTTTTGACTTCATTGATTACCCTCAAATCTTTCTCACGTTCAAGTATAGTGTCTTGAAGCGACTTGATATAAGCCTCTTGTTGATCCACTGCTTCTTTCGTGCCGCTGCCGTCTGCAAGGGCCTTTTTTAATGAGGCAAGTGAGGTTTCGGCCTTCTTGATTTCTTCTTCAAGTTGGGAGATGGATTTACCTTCGGTGGAAAATGGCTCATTTGCTGCCTGTTGAGAGGTATTTATACTTGTAACGCCAAACTTTTCACGCGCTTTTTCATCTAAATCCTCTGTTATTTTTTGCGCTTCTCGGATATTGGAGATATATGTATTAATACGTGAATCCGCAAAAATCGTACCTTTGTCTTGTATTTCATTTAGTTTGTCTTGGATCTCAGCATCCAAATCTCTTCGTTCCAATATGGCATGGTAGATTTGTGAATAGAGTTTCGCACCTTCTTTATCTCCTAACTCGCTATATAGGCGGTCTTGTATCTTTCCGAGATTATCGGACATTATGTTGTCCAACCAATCTTCCTGCTGCGACTTGAATTGCTGGTATTGTCTTGCCCCGTAAGAATGCGTGATTGCATCTGTGAGTTTTTTATATGCTTCTTCCGTGAGTCCAACTTTATTGATTTCTTCTTCTAGACCTTCATAATACTTGCTATACCCTGCAACAATTTTTTCTTTGACGGTATTATATTCATTTGTACCTTCTTTTAATGCAGATAATTCTCCCTTGAGCTTAGCAAGTTCCCTTTGCTCAGATAAGGATGCTTTCTCAGATTCTTTTCCCGCAGCATTCAGCCTTTCCTGTGCCTTTTCTGCTTCTGTTTGATAAGTGACTAATTTATAAATACCTAAACCTAGTGCTGCTATTGCCGCTGCTACTGCAACATATGGATTTTTTGCCATTGCTACATTTAGAGCATCCGTTTTCGTTTTCAGAACGGTAATAATAGCTTGCATCTTTGTCAATCCTGCCATGTGAGCAAGAGTGGCTTGATAGCGCAAATTCTCAATGGCGGAAATAGTAATGAGCGCAGTTCTGTATGCTCCGTATGTACCGACCAATTCAATTAGTATTTTTCCTACTTTTTCATAGTTTTCTATCAAATAAGAGACGCTGGATAATGCATCATTGATAATACCTTCATTCGCTTTGCCGATGTCGTTCAACATCATCGAGAAACTATCTCCTATGTTAGAAATCTGTCCGGTAATGGTTTTGCTTTGTTCTTGCATTAAGTTAAAGAACATACCACCCTCGTTGGTAAGGTTCTGTATGACTTTCTGAACCTCTGGAAACCCTATCATACCAGCTTCTACCATTCCTTTGATTTCACTTTCAGCTACTCCAAATTCTTTGGCAAGTTCTTTTATCATTGGAATACCTCGTCCAGTGAATTGGTTTAGGTCCTGTGTATAAAGTCGACCTTGTGTCATAGTTGTACCATAGAGATATACTAAGTCGCCCAAAGGTTGTGAAAGTCCGGCTGCAATGTTCCCTAATCGTATAAGAGTCTCGTTAACATCTTCGGCAGAAGTACCGTAAGCCAATAATTGACGAGCTCCATTGGCAACACCTTGTAGATCGAATGGAGTTTTGGCGGCTGTTTCTGTGAGCTGAGCCATAAGGACGTTTGCCTTTTCACTACTTCCAAGCATAGTGGTAAAGGCGACCTCTAATTGTTGAAATTCACCTCTTACTTGTATAATATTTTGGATAAGTTCTTTTGCTGTAAATCCAGCACCAAAAGCTGCAGCTGCTTTCGTCATTTTATTGAACATATCTTCTATGCCCAATCCATTTTTTTCTATTTCCTTAGAAGTATTGGTTACTCCGGTTCTTACTTCTAGTAGTTTACGAAGAAAATTAGAATTGTCGCCTGTTATATCAAAATGAAGTCTGGCCATGAGTCTTTTCGATTAAAAGGGGTAGATGTAACATCACATCATTTGCAAATATACAAAAGTGTATGAAATTCATATACTTTTGATAAAATAGAATAGAGTTAATAAAGTTTAACTAATGTGTGAGTATAAATATTTTAATAAATGATTATTGTATTATACTTTTGACGAAACAATCTTAACAGCATAAGATATGGATTTCAAAGATACAATTCAACAGATTGTAGAGAAAATTGCTAAACAGAAGGATAGCATAGCAACGGAAGAAGCGACAAAAACCTCTTTTGTAATGCCTGTGATAGCAGCATTGGGGTATGATGTATTCAATCCCTTTGAGGTTGTACCGGAAATGGATTGTGACTTAGTTAAGAGGAAAGGCGAAAAAATAGACTATGCCATAATGAAGGACGAAAATCCTATACTCCTTATAGAATGCAAGCATTGTAAACAAAACTTGAATTTACATGACACTCAGTTACAAAGATATTTTGTTGCTTCAAAGGCTAGGTTTGGGGTCTTGACGAATGGAATAGAATATCGCTTTTATACAGATTTAGAAAAGGTGAACATAATGGACGAAAAGCCGTTCCTTGTGGTGAATATGCTTGATTTATCGGACAACGATATTGAGCAACTAAAAAAGTTTCATAAGTCTTATTATAATGAGCAAGATATATTGAGCACGGCACAAGAGTTACAAATCACCATTCAGATAAAAGACCTGCTTACAAAGAACTTTCAAGATCCGGGAGAGGAGTTTACTCGTTATTTCGTAAGATGTCTGAATGACTGGAAGTCTACCGCAAAACAAATTGAGCTATACAAACCGATATTAAAGAAGTCCATTGCTTCGGTGATTAACGATATTATATCCGACCGTTTGAATGTGGCTATGAAGAATGAGAATAAGGATGAAAAACAAATGCCACAGGAGGTTGAGAATGAAAATCAACAGCCGAACGAAATGAATGAAGAAAAACTTCCTGATGGTGTAGTATTTCAAGACCGAGAAAAAGGTATAGTTACTACACAAGAGGAGATAGATGCCTATAACATTGTGCGCAGTATATTGAGGCAGTATGTAGATGTATCTCGTATTCAATATAACGACTACAAGACTTATTTTTCCGTGAACATAGATGGTAGTACATGGTGGTGGATTTGCCGCATTTATATAGGGAAACGGAGTAAAAAAATATGCTTGCCAAAGGATAACTACAAGACGAATGAATGGATTGACATTGAGACTATCGATGATATTTTTAATTATGCCGATGGTCTTAAAGAGGGTCTGGATTTGGCGAAAAAATGTGCTGATAAATAATATTTTCAAGATGGTAAATAAGTATTGATTATGAAGCGTATATTCTACATCTTAATATTTACATGTATTTATTCATTCCATTCTTGTACAGATAAATATCCTACTGATTATACCAAAGACCTACCGTTCGGACTCGAATATAACATGACGGAACACGAGGCTCATACTATTGTCGATTCGCTTGCAAGAGCTGGGATTGTTGAACTATACTGTGAAGAGAGAAACGGGTTCTCGTATAAGTTTTTACATGATGATGAAGAAATAGCATTGTCCGCTTCATTGAGATTCTACAATGATTCGTTGTATGAAGTCGATGTAAGGCGGAATGGAATTGGCAAACAAGGAGATGGGAAAAAACATTATTTGGCTGCTATTGACTTCTTCAAATCTCAAAAAATAAACCTTGCTTCGTATAAGAAAGAACACGATGGCATATCAGGGAAATACGAATTTGACTACAAGAAATATCCGTATGAAATTTCACTATACGCCACCGACTATAGCTTATATGGATTAATCATGGTCTTCTCAAACACCAAAATAACAGATCTGTTATACAAGAAAGAGCTGCAATTTCGCCGAGAGGTACGAATGGACGGAGAATCATTTTGCGAGTCCATAATGGGTTTGTCCGTTGGAATATACAAAGCAACAATAACAGATGCAGGATTTTTAGTCATAGGGGTACGACCAATAAACAATCCCAATTTTGATTATTTTGCTCAGTCTTACCTTGAACAAGCATTAAATGCAGGTATTCAAATAAAAGGCTGTTTCGTAGTAGATATAGATAAATCGACTTGGTTAAACGGAGCGGTAAAGGGGGAAAGAATAGGTAAAGCTTATAGATGAGTAAGAACAAGTAAGTCTTGACTATTACTTTTAATCCCACTTCATGCCTTTTATTTTATCTATATTTTTAGGATCGTCCCCGTTTATAAATGTTCGGTCCGTAGATATATGATATTTCTTTATCTCGTCATCAGTAAGGTATATAGATGTTATGTAATCATTAAGTAACATATGCAGGTTGGCATAACTAATACCCCATACAACATAGTCCATAGTCCAGCCATAGCGTTCGCAGGCTATATCTATCAAAGTACCATAAATACTTTTACCTCCAAAGGTTATAGTGTTACACTTCTTTTTCTTGATTCTTGATATTTTTTCTTGTTCTTTTTTCTCAATATCAATCTTGAAGTGTTGAATAAACTGGTCAATGTTATCCTTTGATAACACTATTATGAATAGTTGAGCAAGTTCTTCATTCGATAGGTTGTCTTCAAATAGCTTTCGTCTTTCATTTATTAGGTGGCTATTGAATAATTCTTCCTTTTTATCGAATGTATGGTAAGACAATATTTTGCATATAATATCTCTTTTGGAATCGCATAATCGTAATGCTTCCATATATGGATTTAGAGAAAGGAAGTCTTTATTTATTTCTAAATTTTCGGTAAGACGTGATAAAAGGTATATTTTACCCAATGTGGCAGGGTATAAGTAGAATTGCATTTCTCCTATATGGAACTCATAAGGTCTTTCCATGATAGTATCTGCAATATCCATTTCTATTATTTTCCCTTCTTTGTCCATGCAAAATAAATTATACTGAGCGTAACTGTGGGGTCGAACCACAACTTTATACATGGAGTGTATATGTGCTACCGTTACACCAGATACGCAGAACACGTGGGTACGAAGCCCCCACGTTTGGCTCTATCTACAACCTATTGAATTATATACCAACACTTGGATTAGGAGCTACTTCGAATTTATCACCGTCTCCAGACTCATCTTCAGGATCGCATTCAATTTTACTGATGTTTCCACCGGATTCCGTCACGATGATTTTACCCCACTGAATTTGTTTTTTATCGGCGGCTGCTTTCAAAGCATCAAAAGTGTATGCCCAAACACCACCGTCAGCAGAAGTAAAGGTGTCTTCGACGGAAACTGTCGTTTTCTCCATACAGAAGCCTTGAACTTCTGGGTCTTCCGGTTGAACAACAACGGCATAATTGTGTGCAACAACACCATCGCTATCACTTACAGGACGCTTACGTCCTTTTGCGGCACGAATGTTCAATGCCAAAGCATAGGTATTCTTTCCATACTTTACATCTTCATTTTCGCCTCCTTCGATTTTTGCTTCTTGTTTATCTCCTTTTGTTGTTGTCAACTGTGTAGAATCTTCCACAGGGGTAGGTAATTCCTCCCATTTAGGAGCAGAAGCATCCAAATCTTTTATAAATACACGGGGCTTACCCCATCCTATTACTGCCATGATATACCTAATTTATATTAAAAATTTATTCGTTATTTATCTCTATGTACAGTTTGTTATTAATGAAATGCTCTGTATGTCCGTCTTCAAATGAAACTCCTGTTGAATCAGTTTTTTGACTGCATTGTGATGGAACCGTATGATATTCGTCTTTTCGTATAGCGAATAAAAACTTCGATAGTTCGCATAATTCACAAATTCGGATTGAATCTTTTTCCCATGTTTTAGTTTCAGAGTCCCATAAGTCTTTGACATATATATTGACATTCACATAGGCTCGTTGTATTTGTCCGCAACCTTCATTTGCAAGAACAGATATGACTATATCTTCTTTATCAGATTTGTTGGGCCTTCCTCTGTCACTCAATTTACCGGAGACATTACATTCGAGTTCTGTACCTTTAATTTTGTGATAAACGAACTTAGCTATTTCAATATCAGATTTCATTATTTCGCAATCTGTCTTTTAAGTTTTTCAAGCATCAATGGAACTTGTTCTCTTGCCCAAAGTTCGGTTGATGCAAGTACGTCTTTATTATTCATCGCTTCTACAAATTCAGCATAGTTCATTCCGGCGACTACGATAAGTACATAGTTATTAGAATATCTTTTAGCAAGTTCTTTCGCTAAGTCTTTACCTGTTTTTACACCTTCTGAACCTTGCTTCACTTGGTTGAAAGTTGAGTATTGAATGATGTTCTTATTATGAGCAATCACATATCCAACCGAACTACGCAAGTTGCCTGTTTGGTCGTACCAACTTTTATCACCTGCTCTATCACGAATTTTTGTAACGCATTGTTCGCCAAGTTTGGATAAAGCACGAATAGTAAGACGCTCGACACGCTCTGCTTCTCTCATGAGCATGTCATGCACTTCGCTTAGCTTGGTGGTCATTCTTATACCCATAGTTTACATTGTTTCTGGTAGCGATGGAAACCTTTCACACTAAACTCCCTTTCAATTCCTTCAAGCAGATGTATCTTAATCCTGTCACCGATCATGAATGTTCGACAATTTGCACGTAGATAAACTGTATATGAATAGCTTCTTACAATACCATCGTCAAACTCTTTTTCAGAGGCTTTACCAGCAGGAACTGCGTCGCATTCAATACAGCCTTCCCAGTTAGTTTCTCCTTCATGATAATCACCGTTGCTATCCTCGTAACCATCTTTTGATACGAGGTACTGCAATCTGTGTGGATATAGTCTTATTACTGACATATTACAAAAGGCAGTCACCTATATATACCATTGGCTTTGCCTCCAACTCTACCGAAGGTTCACCAATGGCATTATAGATTGAGTTAACACGTAACAGAATACGTTCTTTGTCTTTATCTGATAAAGAACCAAAAGACTTGTCTGCTTCAGAAAAATTGATAGCCTGAACTAAAGACCAAAGACAGTCAGCCAAAGCTCCCATATACTCCTTTGAGTTCATTGTATCTGAATCGCAATCACCAACTGGATTGAGTTTGCGTTTTATCATCACATTCTCTACAAAACCTCCTGGAATAGGGTAATGTATTTCGTCTATAAGAGCTTGCTGAATTGTCTTCATGGCTTAACTATCTCCATTTGTTGTTTTATATGATTCAACAGCTTTTTTGAGCTTAGCTTCATCGGCATCATTCAATTTGTTTACAGCAGCAATTAACTTATCGTCTGAAATAGTAGTCGATAAGTTTTTACCGGTTATTTTATTGAACTCTGCGACGAAGTTTGCTTTTATGTAAGCTTGTCCCCAAATGGTGATGTTCTTATCGGTAGAATCTTTTCCCTCTTCGGTAGTGTCAATCGTTTGAGCCTCTGAGATGTCAAGAGAGTAGATTTGGTCTACGTTTTCAATAACAGGGAGAACTAATGCTTGACCACTTGTAAATTCCTGCAAAGGATCATTTTTAGAATACTTGCTGATAAGTTTGTATTCATCTACCGTGGAATAAATTACTCCTGCTACGGGATTAGTAACTTCTGCAAGTGTGCCCCAAACCAATGCGCCAACTTCTTGTGTAGTAAGGAATATTAGTTTGTTCGCATTCCACGGTTTGTACGGAATGCGTTTACCATTTTTCTCAGAAATGACTGTACGGTCAATCTTTAAGAATGTAATTCCGTTGTTGTCATCGGCAAATGCTTCGTCAAACAATGTAGCAGTAGGAACAGGTAACTTAGTGTTGCTGTCGAATGTCTGACCTCGATAGTTGGCAACCAATTCTTTTGCCCATTGTTCTTGTCTCATTTTATTGTAAGTCGATAACGAGATTGCTATCGTTGTAATTGAGTTACCATCTGCGTCAGCTTTTGCAATAACACGCTTTATGTCATCAGAAGAAATAGTTCCTGCTGTTTCTACACCAAAGCTATTTTGCGGTAAATAGTTGAAATTTATGCGCAATCCAGTTCCTGTATTGTTTTCATCTTCAACGATTACAACTCCATCAGATAAAGCAGTTAAAAAGTTTGCTTCGTTCTTTTCATCGATACCAACAGAGCAAGCTACCGCATCGTTGGTTAGCTTGTTAGCTATATTAGTGAACGCAGCTCCTTGAGCTTTCATGATGTTGATTGTGTTGATCTGAGTCTCACGAAGAATTTTTTTCATTCCGACCTTTGGCAATGTACCATTTGCGTGTGCAATGGAGTCTCTCATCTTGGGAGGGAGAGGTGAGTCCATTGCTACCATGTCGGCCGCAACATAAGTTGTGTTAACTGATGCACTTTCCCACTTTTGGTCTGCGGAATATTCTTTGCGAAGCATTGTCTTGTGAAGATATGTAAGCTGATTGCCTCGCTTACCATTGATTCTCTCGATGATGGTTTGAAGTTTCGGGAAAATCTTTCTGATGTATTCAATAAATAGTGATTCTTTCATTTTTTTACCTCCTTTCTACATTAATCGTGTAAGAATACAAGAGTTGGCAATGCCGTTTTCATAGCCGCTTTTATGTCGTCTATGGGGTATGGACTCGCCAAATCATTGACTTCGCCACTATACATAATACCAACCAATGGTTCACTAGTTGGTTTTGTACATACAACTACTCCTACATATTCATGAGAACCGGGAAGTGAGTCGTATCCATCGCCAGATGATTTTACGGGCATAGGTTTGTACGTGTCTGTTGACGGATCACGAATAACAACGTGCCCGGCTTTAATAACCGGAAGGTTATAATTTGATACGTCAAGAGTACGACCTCCGATAATGCCAGCTACATAATGCCGGATTACGACAGAATCCATTCCGGCATTGAGAACTTCCATTTCGCTTGATAAATTTGCTGTTGCACCCATTGTTACAATTTCTTTTTTGACTTAGAAAGTGTTGACTAAATCTTCAACTTCTTTGTCGGTTAATACTTCGTCTTGTTTACCCGAACCTTTACTTCCGGCAGCAGGAGGGGTTGCCAATGTTGCCAAACCTGCATCTGCACGCTCTTGATTGTAATTCTTCAGGTCTTCCTCAACATCTGAATAGAACTCCTCGAAATCGTCGTCACTTTCAAAGTTCATCTTAGAGAAGCTTTTCAAGGTACGTGAACCGAATGTTCCAGTGTCTTTCAGCAGGGCTTCAAGTTTGGCTTTACGCAAGTTAGAAACTTTTTCACCTTCCAATGCTGCAAAACGGGCTTCCTGTTGCTCTCTGAAAGACTTAAACCATGCGGGTTCTTCGTCTTGTTCATTTCCTTTGTTGTTGGGATTTTTCTTGTTTGAACCAGCTGGACGAGAGCCGCCTTTTGACGTGTCATCGTCAACGTCGTCATCATCATCTTCTTCTGATTCGGGGTGTTTTTTCTTCCATTCGTCAAGCAAACGGTTGGCTTGCGACTGTCCGAAAGTGAGGTAAGGGAGAACCGCTTCTATCTGCTCGTCGATTTCTGCGTTTACATCCTCTTCTGAGGCATCTTCTGCGGATTTCAGGTTATCGGCAATCTTGGCGGCGATACCCTTCAATTCCTTTGCGTTGAACCCTAACGCCTTCGCTTTAAGTTTCAACCTTACGAAAACTTGCTGTTGTCTGTTCATTTCATTTAGGTTTAAACAAAAAAAATAGTCTGCGTAGCAATGTAGCCAGCAGACTATTCGCATCTTCTTTCAGATGTGCCTCCGCCTAAACGGACAAACAGGTGTTTACGACAAGTCGGGTGGCGTACATCTTCATACGCTTTTTGCAAATATACAGTAAAGTATATGAAATTCATACACTTTTCAATAAAATATTGATCGAGTTTTATTTTTTTTTAAGAAAACAAAGTAATAAAAATAAGAGATTTGATTGATTTTACCTTCTGTGAGAAATGCGGGATAAATATTCGATTCACTGCCTTACGAAATCGTATAATAGCCCTCAAAGGTTAATAATGTTGAATTATGCATGAAATTCATACACTTTCAAGATTCCATGCTATAATTTTGTGCCCAATATTATGCGTGACATTCGCAACCTATTATCACAAGGAGTAGCCGAATTCAATTGGGGATTGGGGTTATACCTGAACCCTAATGTCTAGTTTCCCGCCAAGCCCTTTCGTTACGATGTCATATAGTGTAGAGAGCGTGAGGTTGCTCCCTTCTCTTTCCACCTTTGATATGAAAGAGCGTTCTTTCCCTATCTTCTTAGCAAGCTGGTCTTGGGTTAGGTTCCTCGCTTCACGGGCATTGCGGATCTGAAGCCCAACACGAAGGTTGGAAAGTTCGGTTTCAATCTTATCGCGGCGCGGAGTGCCAATTTCTCCATAAACCTTATTCTTTATATCCTCAATAGTGTAAGTTTCCATAATCATTTCCTTTCTTTTTTCTTTTCATTAAAGTATTCTTGCATGAGCCTTACAGCCCGGTCTATCTCTTTTTTCGGTGTCTTTTGCGTCTTTTTCTGAAAGCCGCTCAGTAAGATGACCATTTTTTCACCATCAAAAAAGCAAAAAACACGTATTATGTCACTTGAAAATTGCACTCTGATTTCATAAAGTCCCCTTGTACCTTCAATATGCTTCAAGTATTTCTCTGGAACAACTTGAAGCGTTTCGACATATTGTATGGTTTTCACCACCTTATCCTGCATCTTTTCGGAAAGCGACTTCACAAAATCTATGAAATAGTGCTTATATGCTATGACGTTTCTTACTTTCATGTCGCAAATGTAACTTATAATTCACATTTCCGCAAATATTTCCAGCTTTTTCTTTGCAATTTCAAAATAAAAGGGTCGGAACATTATTCCGACCCAAGGTGGAAATCAACAAGTTTGGTTACTTGCCGAAGATGGCTTATGCAAAGCCCCGAACCATAAGGAACGGGGCTGGATAGTTAGTATTATTGTATAGTTTTTAGGCAATCCGAAAAACCAATAAATCAAATGTTTAACTACACACCTCATCAAGATGTATTTTACATACCCCAAAAAATGGTATATGTAAAAGCATAATACCCGGGAAAATTACGGCAAGATCACGCAAGGTAAAATACGCAGATAGTTGCGTATTCAATTTTTCTTCCTCTTTTTCCAATGCAATAAAAAAAGGGAATTGCACAATAAAAAAATATTATTTTATCAATTAATGTAATCCTCAATAATATTACATTTTTCCTTAAATTCTTCAATTATATTCAATTCTTCTTCATTCAGTCCTTTAATGTTTATCCCACATTTCTCACAAAAGATAAAATCAATAGAGTTTTTATGCCCATTTTCACATACAAATTTTTTTTCATCGCATTTAGAAAATATGCCTCCTTTTACATTCTCAATATTGCCAGTATTTGGAAGATTATTTAAATATTCCAATATTCTTTTCATACCTTGTAAATCATTTGTATTGTAATATTCTTTTGTAGCCGATAGTAAATGTATTCCAATATGTAATTCTTGTTTGATTATTTCGTAAATAGAATTTGAATCAAATAAATTATATTTCTCAATCAAATCTCTTATTTTTTTATACTTAAAATATTTGTAAACAAAAGGGATAATATGATTTGCAGGAATTACTGATAAAATTTGTTTTATATTAGTTACCTCTACCTCATTAGAGTTATAATTGACATCTAGTGATATATACCTTTTTATGAGATCCTCTACAATTTCTATTTGAGGGTTTTCTAATAAAAATTCCACCCATTCCTTACATATTGGTGAAGATTTTTTTATTCGTGATACTATGTATCTTCGCTGAATTTCTTTTTGAAGATCTATTGATGAAATTTGAGAATGACAATCCACGGCTTTAATATCTTCATCATTTTTTTCTATAATACAAGCTGTTCCAGAAACAGATACCATAAACATAGATTTATCTCTGCTAGATATTTCGTCGAAATCTACCTTAAATCCAACAATGGCATTTGCCCCTAAGTTTATAGCTTTTTGTTTTAATTCTTTTGATGCTTCATTATAAATAATTTGGAGTTTTCTTTTATATGAGCCAGATCTCCCTCCAAAAAAATCTGTAACCGACGCTGCAAAATCAGAAAACACATTAGTACCTATTACAATATTTGAGCATATTGTATCAATATATCTTTTTATAGGACAATTCTCTATTGTATCAGTAGTTGTTATAATAAATCTGTTTTTCATGGCTTAATCTTTTGACTCGGTTACTTTTAACTTGGTTCCACATTTAGGGCAAACTATTGTATTACTTAACTCGTCCGCAAAAAAATCCCCGACGCTGCATCCTATTACATCGGCAATCCTTTGTAGCGTGTCGATAGTTGGATTATTGTTAATAGATTGAGATAATGTCCCTTTACTAATAGGGCGGGGCTTGATTTCATTTGCAACTCGTTCAAGTGTGTAACCACGTTCTTTAATTACTCTTTTAATATCCATAATCAGTGTTTTATTATATCTAAACGCAAAGATATATAAATAAAAATAGACATACTGCTATAATAGAACAAATTTAATGTTATTGTATATTTTTAACCAAACTATCTATATTTGTTAAAGTTATGTTAAAACAGAGCTTTTCTTTTGTTTGTTCGGGTTTAATCTATACATTTGTCACATCAAACAAAAACAAACAAGGATATGAAAACGAAAATCGACAAATCGCAACTTTTCAAAATGGCTTGGTCAATGTATAAACACTCTATCTCGGTTCTCGGGCGAGAGTTCTGCCAGTCGTTCAGTGCTTGTTTGAGGAATGCATGGTTTAAGATGAAATCGGAAGCCCGCAAAGCGGAAAAAGAGGCTCGCCGGTTGATGAAGAAGTCGGAACCCACACAAAAGCCCGAACCGGTTGTATTTGACGCAGCAATGGAAAGAGGGATAACGGAGTATTACAGAAGCCAAAGCGGGCGTTATTGCGGAGATTAAAATAAACAAAACACGTTGCTGCTCTTCCAAAACAGCACGAGACGGTGGACCGGTCACGGGGGAAACAAAAACCGGTCCACTTTAATAAAGACCAATATTACTAACAATTAAAAGACAAGAGCAATGAAACATTCGGAAGAACAAATAAAAGAAATAATGTTGGCCCTATACGAACAACTTGGCGGACATAAATTTGTAGTTATGACAGGATCAAAATTTACCGGTTACGCGGAGAATGAATCTGGTGACATGGAGCAGGTTATTAAATTGAGCAAAAATAAATCTGGCGCAGATAAATTAATCATCACCTATGAAGAAGGTAAGGATACTTATTCTATGAGATTCATCAAATCCCCGAAATTAAACAAAAAGACTTTTTCTTTTTCCGAGGCCAAAGAGGTCTTCTTTTCGAGTGATATTTATGATGAACAGTTGCAAGAAGTGTTTACACAAGTGACAGGCTTATACACTCATCTTTAAACATATAATCGATGAAAGTAAACGAACCTAACAATAGGATCGAAATAGCATAACGATTTAATACATAAAAGCAATGAACACGTATTACAAGTTTGCGCCAAATGTGTTTTTGGCAAAGTGCGACGAGAAGCACGAAAAAGGAGAAGTTATAGAAGTTACAACCAAGTATGGAAAAGAGAATGAAAGCATAGTATTTAACCTGATATTTGAGCGCGACGGATTCTATTATTACTCCATCGTAAGAGCTGACGGATTCAACGTACAAGAATGGGCTAAACGTAGAGCCGAACGTAGACGTGAATGGTCTGTATCAGCAGATAAAAAAAGTATTGAATATTCCAAAAAGTCAAATAAGGATAGAGATTTTCTTTCACTTGGAGAACCCATTAAAGTAGGGCATCATAGCGAAAGACGACACAGAAAAGCGATAGAGGATGCTTGGTACAACATGGGCAAAAGTGTTGAATTTAGCGACAAAGCAACAAAACATGAAAGAGAAGCCGAATACTGGGACAAGCGAGCTACAACCATCAACCTATCCATGCCGGAAAGTATCGACTTTTATGCGCACAAGCTGGAAGAAGCCAAAGAATACCATGAAGGTATAAAGTCAGGCAAATATCCACGTGAACACTCCTACACTCTTACTTATGCAAAAAAGCAGTAAATGAAGCTCAAAAGAATTATGATCTTGCAGTAAAATTATGGGGAGAATAAAAATGGAAAAGTTGATTAGAAACGATAACGCACCATTAAAGAACAAGTTTTAGAATATTTATTCAAACATAGAACCCTCCCCAAATATTATCCATTCCAATGAAACTCCATAGTCATAAACAAGATAATATATCCATTCGGGCTTCAAAACACTACGGTCTGGATTTTTTCTCACATTTGCTATATTGGTACGAGTTATATTGTGCTTCCTCGTGAATGTTTTAAGCCCACGAATGCGTCTCTGTGCTTTGAGCATATCAACCGCTTCAAAGAAACGTTTGGTTATAGCGATTCCTTCCTTAGAAATTTTCATGGCTCAAGTTTTAGTAACTGTTCTATTTCTTGTTTTATATCTTCTGGAGTTTTAATATAAGTAGCTATTTTATTGAATAGCTCATCGTTGTCTTTACTACTCTGTTTAAGAAACACCATTGATTCCCCTCCGTTATCCATGACAAATAGAGTATCTTTATTTATCTTGTATTTTATTGTATCAGCCCAATATTCTGAGTGTATGCTTATTTGGTTCTCATTTATATGTTCCCAATTTATTAAATCAACCGTACCAATACTTGATGTAGAATCTTCCGGGGAAACTGACCACATGATTCCAGAACCTCCTTTTTTAAAAATAGCGTGGTTAATTGTCAAAATTTCTCCATTATATAGATGAATCGAATTCTTATCTTGCTCCCAATGTCCCACCAGTTGTTCATTTGCACAACTAAATAATGTCAATAATTGTAGTGCTATAATTACGTAGAAAAGGATTTTCATAAGTCACAATTTAGAATGCTTGTTTCTGCGTTTATTGCTTTTTCTAATTATTATGTCTTTCTGCTTATTTATACGTTCAGAAATCTGTTGAATTTAGTCTTTGGAATTCATGGCTATTTTAGTTTTAAGCATACATATCTTCCACTTTGTTTTTCAATACAATTAGTATTTTTCTTTTCAGCACTTTGTTTTCAGAATCTACAATGGAGGAAATACAATCGTCTAACAGTTTGAACATCTTGACTGTTGCGTTGTCTTTCGCTTTTTCAGTCTTCAATGTGCCGAATTTTGCTTCATAAATATCGAACGCATCACAAGCTATCCTTATGATGTTCTCATTCTTATTGTCGTCTACTTTTTGCTTCGCAACACATGCGGATTCATGATTCAGCTTTATATCGTTTTCCATCATCCACTTCATATGTTCGCATACAGTCTCGTATCTACTGTTTAGCGTATCCAGATTCTTTGTCTTGTCAATGATTGATAGGCTTTCGTTTATGATCTTCAATCGGCTTCTTCCCTCTATCTCAACCGTTGCATAACGTACCGAAGATTCGTATACCAAGCGTTTTTCTTGCTCACTCAGTATATGCTTCCTCGGTCTTAATCCTAATAGTTTGCCAAATAACCCCATTACACCATCTATTTCTTCTTGTCTTTTCTCTTAATGGTATGTTTCAGTTTCAGCACGGCGAAGTTTAGTTCTATTTCGGTCTCCGTCTCGTTCGTCTGCATATCCTCCCCGAACAGGTCTGCCATGATCTCCCCGCTTTTCTGCATGAGCGATTTTTGGGTGAACTGGTCGGGATTCGCCGATAGCTCTCCTATGGTTCTCGACAACTCCCTCAATTTGGCGAATGCCTCTATAATGGCAATCGTGGTCTCTGTCGCTTGGGGGCTTTTTAGGATAGTCGCCAGCATATAAAGTCCTTTCTCTGTGAATGCTTTCGGTATTGCCCGGCTTTTAGGGCTGTTTGCAATCAAATTTTTTGACCGCAACTCTTTAAGTTCCTGTTTACCAAGTTCAAACACATACCCTTCTGGGAATTTGCTTGGGTTGTTTTTTACAGCTTGGTTTATCTCTCTCGTCTCCACTCCGTAGAGCTCTGCCACAGCGAAGTCAAAAATGACATCTTGTTCCTGCAGGTGGACAATTTTGTCTTTAACCGATTGATATGTTAGTAATTTCATGATTCTTGTAAATTTTAATAGCTGTTTCACTTCAAAGACATGCTTTGCAGGACTCTATATAATCCGAAAACATCTTGTAGCGACACCTCAAAAGGCGGATATTCCGGTGACATTGAGAGTCTTCTGAACTGTTATGGAGAACTCCGCCACTCCTATCTTTTGTGCTCATTGTGTTTATCATTGTTCAAATAATAAGATATATATTTTGATGGCTCTCACTAAGTATTTTCTTAATTAATTCTTTCATTACTTTACTATTATAAAAGTTTTTCTTATATTAAGAAATTATTTAGTATATTGCGATTGTTAACCATCTAATCTTGTTTATCTAATGAACTCCTCAAAATACATATTAAATCATCTTTGGATTTTATTGTTGTTTCAAGAGACTTTATCGTAGCCTCATGTCCACTAACGATTCTTTCGAGGTATTGTATCCTTTGATTAAGCATGTCTATTTCGTTCAGGTTATTTTGGACGCCTGAACTAGTATTCTCTATTGTGACTGTTCCGTCAGGGTCAATAATTTTTTGAGTACCTTTTTCCGGCAATGATATAGAGATGTTATTATTAAAATCTCCTCGATAGATATTGCCCTTATTATTGTTCCCGATAATTCCTGAATTATTGCTTAGCATTTCTCCTTCTCCATACAACAACCATTCTAATTTGTATTTTGGGAAAGCACTAACTATTTTTTCACATGTTGAACGTGATGGCGATCGATGTTCATTGATAATTCTTGTGATTGTAACATTATTGTTCAATCCAATTGCTGCACTAAAAGAGTTTTTATTTAATCCCTCTTTTTCAATAATTAATTTTATTCTTTCCCAGCCTTCCATAATACTGTCAGTTAATTAATGTTATTATACTAACTTTTAAAAGAAAATAGTTTGTGTTTTTGCTAACTGTTAGTATCTTTGCCTCTATAATCATTGAAACAAACCTATTTCAAGATTGAAACAAAAACTATAATGCGCAAATATAAACGATTAAATGTAAAAAAGCAATGAGAAAAGTAAAATACATCAGTATACCATCAAAGATTATTAAGGAGATAGCCGCCGAGGTAGGTTGTACAGACCGCACTGTCTACGGGGCGATAAACTTCCGCACGGACGGAGAACAGCCAGAACGCATAAGGGAGCTTGCTCTCAAAAAGGGCGGAATCGTCTCACACAAGATGGTAGGATAAACAAAACGATTGAAACATTAGAGAAATATTAAGCAAACGATAAAATCAAAACAATATTATGATGACGTCCACAGAACCCCAAGTATCGCTTTCCGGCCGATACTCGACCAACGAGACTTGCAAGATACTCGGCATCGACAGGAGCACACTGTTCCGTTACACGAAGAATGGAATCATCAAATTCGGTTACAGGAGGTGTAACGGTCGAAAATTCTACCCGGGAAGTGAGATAATTCGGATTTGGAAATCCATGATGTAAAAGCCGGGGAGTAGCTCAACGGTAGAGCAACCGAATAAAAGAACCAATATGTTGGGTATCGGTTCTTCGGAGCGAGCAAGGGTTCGATTCCCGCCTCCCCACAAAAAAGCTCATTGACATGTTGGCGTACGTGAAGAACACCGAGAGTCGCAATAGCGGGAACGCCGAGACTTGCGACGGGTCGGGGTGAAGTAACGAAGTCGTGACGTGTAAGTAATATCCGGCAATTCGGCAACCGGGCACGCTTCACCAAGTTCAATAAAATAGAAACGAACAAAAAATGGAGAGAGAAAGGGATTGGCAAATTTTGTCAAAAGTAGTTCAGACAGCTTTCCATTATACTATATTCCCCTGCCCGTCGGATTCGGGTTGTAAAACAGACATCTGTTGCAGGGGAACTATTGGAAGATTGCTCATATATAATAATGTGGGTAGTCTGTGATTATTCAATATTTATTTTAAGCGAGTGTCCACAATAAGGACAAGTAGTTGTTTTACTTTCTTCTTTTTCTTCATCGAAAAAATAGCCGACAGGAACTCCATAGAATTTGGCGATTCTTTCTATCAAGTCGACTTTACATATACTTCCTTTATATATAATGTTGTACATGCTTTGGTATGTTGTACCAATTGCTTTTGCATCGGCGTATTTATCAGAACTTTTTTCGAATAAATCTTTAAGTTTAGTTGTGTTCATATAAAGTTTATTTGTTAAAATGATATAAATATATAAAGTTTGTTTTTTTTATTATAAAGTAAACTTTATCTTTGTACTGTCAATGTGATACAAAGATAAATAAAAACAGAGATAAAACCAATACCTAATATAAGCTATGACAACGGAACAATATGAAATGGTTAGCCTGTCGATAAGCGACTATACAATCAACAAGATTCGCCGAGAAGTAGAGAAGCAACTCGAATATGTGGTGAGCGAGCGGATAGGAGAGGACAAATCGATGTATGGAGACCTCGATTTGGACGTAGAGGTTGACGATGAGATATTACCCGTACACGTAATATACGATGCATACGATGCATACGATGGTACGACGGTTACATACGGCGACTATTCCACACCCGATTATGTAGACGGATCCATCGAAGTGAAATACGAGGTCGAAGTGTACGACGAGGACGGTATAGAAATGTGCAAGTTTAATGACAGCTTTGAATTTGAATAAAACAAGAATATGTACAGATTATTTATAGCCATCTGCCTGCTGCTCATGTTCGCCTCTTTTTTCGGGGTAATAGCAGCATTTATCAATGCCAGTATCGGACAGCTCATTATAAGCATGGCTTTCTTTGCATTATCGACATTTGCCTTGTCGGGTGTGCAGGACGAGAAAACGAACTAACACGGGAATGTTACGAGTAGGGAGCCAGAGCCTAAAAAAACAATAGGGTCGGCTCCTTTTATTATATAAAAAACAAGAATATGGAAACGATGAAAATACAAGTAGGATTCAGGTGCATAGCCGATGTAAAGCGGATAATACCCAATCCGAAAGGAGTACGTGGAAAGTGTAAGTACATGATTCGTATGGAGGTTGGAGATGCATTCTATGACGATATTAAGACATGTAGTGCTTATCGCCGGTTGAAGTCTTACATGAAACAACTGGGCATCTCTTATGAGTATGGAGTTGGTAAAGTATCTGTGGAGAACGATGGAATTCCTGAATGGAGGACATTGGTATGGAGAAAGAGCTGATATTGACTGCCGGAGAATGGGCGGTCGCTAAGGAGTATGCAAAGGGTCTTCAAGACAAAGAGGTAGCCGAAAATCTGGGGAAGTCTGTATGGACTACCAAGACACAGAAGAAAAACATATACCTCAAATTAGGTATATCGACCAGCAGTGAATTGACTCTGTATGTCATTTGCCGATACTTGGGAAAGGCTTTCGATTTGAAAAAGATACGACAATTCGGGGTTTCTATCCTATTCAGCCTGTTGTTCGTCGTTGTGCAGGTATTCGGAGACACTGGCGATATGTGCAGGTTGAGGAATGCGAGAGGAAGAGCGTCAATGAGAGTGGAAAAACGATTAAAAGATTAATGGATATGGGAATAGAAGATACAATCATTAAGGTAGTGAGAGATGAAAACAATATGTTGCTCAGAAAATTGGAAGATGTAATTAACCATGCAATATCCGGTATAAAGAAAGGCTATGGAGATGTATTCTTGCCTGATTATGTACCGGTTAGAAAGGCAACAGAATTATTAGGGTGTTCTTATAAAGAATTGTTGAAGCGTTTGAATGCAATTAACGCCAAGCCTGAAAAAGTCGGCACACGTAACTGTATTACCAGAGATGAACTTTTAAAAATCATGAATTAAATAAGTAGCTATAATTCCATATAAATCAGGCATATTCACCGCCCGTCCGTGAGGATATGCGGTGTATAAAAAGAAACATAACCCTTTAAAATAAAACAACAATGGCAACAACGACATTACCACAATTAAAGAGCCTGTTGAACGGCGATTCGGTCAAGACAAGATTTAACGAGATATTGGGGAAGAAAGCCCCCGGATTTATCTCCTCGGTCATTTCAGCCGTCAACGGGAACACCATGCTCCAAACGGCCGAGCCCCAAAGCATACTCAACTCGGCGGTCATAGCCGCCACGCTCGACTTGCCTATAAATAGCAACTTGGGTCTATCGGCCATCGTTCCCTATTACGACTCCAAGCTGAGGACGACAGTAGCACAATTCCAGCTCATGTACAAGGGACTGATAGAGCTATGCCTGCGAAGCGGACAATTCTCGTCACTCATAGACGAGGTGGTCTATGAGGGTCAGCTTGTCAAGAAGAATAAATTCACGGGCGAATACATCTTCGACGAGGATTCAAAGACCTCCGACAAGGTCATCGGCTATATGGCCTATTTCCGTCTTGTGAACGGGTTCGAGAAAACACACTACATGACAGTAGGGGAAGTCGAGGCGCATGCCAAGAAGTATTCACAATCCTACAAGAAAGGGTTCGGAGTATGGAAAGACGACTTTGACACGATGGCACGGAAGACGGTCTTAAAACTTCTGCTCGCCAAATATGCTCCCAAATCGATAGAAATGCAACGGGCTATCACTTTCGACCAAGCCACGATAAAGGGAGATTTGACACAGCAAGACACCAGCGTGGACGAAGTGGGAATCGAATATGTCGACAACGATACGGCGACCGACCGTCTGAGGGAGATGACCGTCGAAGCAGTCGAGCAACCGGAATCTGAAAATGTCAACGGACAAGGACTGTTTGAGTGATGGAAGCGCAAAGGACTCTTGAATGGTATAGGAAGCGCCTCGGCTGTTTCACGGGCAGCCGCATAGGAGACCTCATGAAAGCAAACCGAAGCGGAAACGGGTTCGGGGAATGCGCCATGAACTATATCTACCAATTAGCCGGAGAGCGCATGCTCAATCCCCTGCTGTTCGAGGACGACGAGGTTTTCGAAAGTTACCTCTATCAAACCGACATATCCTCGAAACAGATGCGATGGGGAGCAGAGCAGGAACCCGACGCCCGGCACATATATGAACTTAAAACAGGTCGCCGTGTCGTCGAGGTAGGACTATGCAAACACCCCACCATCGCCCATTTCGCAGCCAGCCCCGACGGATATTATTACGATGAGAATAAGCGGGAAAAAGGGGTAATCGAGATAAAAAGCGTGGGAACGGCCACATATGCCAAATACTTCCACAAGATAAAGGATAACGATACCCTTCTGTCCACGGAGCCTAAGTACTATTACCAAATCATGTCCGAACTCATGTGCGTTGAAGCCGATTGGTGCGATTTCATCGTATATAACCCGTTCGAGAAACCCTCTATGTTTATTAGAAGGATATATCCCGATGATAACATCTTCAAGAAGATAGCCGAAAGGATATACGAAGCCGATGAATTAGTTAATGAAATAATCAATTCATGAAAGACTATGAAATACAGTCAATCGTCAGCCTGCTGGAAAGAGCTGCAAAAGCGTTGGAAAAGTCCGACGACTACCGGCATAAAGAGCTGGCAAGATTGATGAGAAATAAAGTAAGACAATTAAATAAGAAATACAATGGACAAAAATGAGATCTTAAATAGCGACTGTGATGTCCGCGTTAGCGTGGCAAGAAACCCCAACACTCCCGTCGATGTGCTCATGGAGTTGGCAAAGGATAGCGACATTGTTGTACGCCGTAGAGTGGCATGTAATCCCAATATGCCCGTCGATGTGCTCGCAGAATTAGCGAAGGATAGCGACTGGGTTGTCCGCCGTTATGCAGCATGTAATCCCAATATGCCCGTCGATGTGCTCGCAGAATTAGCGAAGGATAGCCACTGGGTTGTCCGTCGTTATGCGGCATGTAATCTCAACACACCCTTAGAAGTATTGATTGAATTGGCAAAGGATAGTCACTGGGCTGTCCGCGTTAGCGTGGCATGTAATCCCAACACGCCCGTCGAGGTACTCACTAAGCTGACAAAGGATAGTGACTTTGATGTCCGCCGTTATGCGGCAGGGAATCCCAACACACCCTTAGAAGTATTGATTGAATTGGCAAAGGATAGTCACTGGGCTGTC